>Ga0154328_1229_pt1 | contig 43984 bp, 40 predicted proteins | sample RifGroA2_FD_115856 | JGI IMG/M metagenome (GOLD analysis project Ga0154328, IMG submission 115856) | Planctomycetes bacterium GWA2_39_15
AATCATGAATCACCAAGGAGAGGCGAGACCTTTGTTACAAGAAAGATAACACGGGCAGTTGCTAATATAGTTGCCGGAAAGCAGAAGAGGCTATACCTTGGTAACCTAGAAGCCAGAAGAGATTGGGGTTTTGCGCCTGAATATGTGGTATGTCAATGGTTAATGCTTCAACAAGATAATCCAAGTGATTATGTGATAGGTACAGGCGAAAGTCACACGGTGAGAGAATTCGTAGAGCTTTCCTTGAAGCACGTTGGGGTTGAATTAGAATGGAAAGGAAGGGGTGTAGACGAAAAAGGTATCGTCCGTTCTTTAACTTCCGACCTCCAGCATCCAACCGCAATCAACATCGGCGATATTCTAATTGAAATAGATCCCAGATACTTCAGACCTACAGAAGTAGACTTTTTACGTGCCGATATTACAAAGGCACAAAAGAAGCTGGGCTGGACACCAAAAGTCACCTTTCAGGAACTCGTTAAAATAATGGTTGATTCAGATAGGGGACGAGTTGGCTTCAAGCCGGTTGACGAAAGCGAAAAGATGCTGAAACAAAAAGGAATTGATTGGCTTGAGACAGGCTTACGATAGGCTAAGGTTGAGGCTGAGATTAAAAGCTAGTATATCGTTTCAATAAATACTTGACAAATAAATGATAGGTTTTTATATTGACCTTAAAAAAGGAGGTCAATATGCCAGGGATAAGTAAGAAGCCTAAATTACATCTTAGCACAGAACAACTATGTCAATTAGAAAAAATAGCTCAATCTCGTACTGCTCCTCTTCGGGAAGTAAAGAGAGCGCAAGTGCTTTTTCAGAAGTATCAAGGCGAATCTATAACAGCGATTCAGAGAATAACAGGAGTCAGTAGAGAAACCATTTACAAATATATAGAAAAAGCATTGGCATTAGGCCCGGAAGAGGCACTAAAAGACAAGTATCATCGGCCTAAGGAACCCACAATTGCGGAAAATGCGAAGATGTGGGTTGTAAATATTGCCTGCACAAGACCCAAAGATCATAAGTATGCTGCTGAGCTATGGACGCAAAGCCTTTTAGCAAGACATGCAAGAGAATACGCTCCGAAAGAGGGGTACGCGTGCCTTGCAATGGCTTCGAAAGCAACGATTCATAGAATATTAAAAGAGCATCCTGTACAACCGCATAAGATACGCTATTATTTAGAGAAACGAGACCAGGAATTTAAGCGTAAAATGGAAGAGGTTCTTATTGTTTACCAAGAAGTCAACCTGCAAAACAAACAGGATAATTCAAAAGAAATACTGAACCATCAAACTATTACGGTATCCGTTGATGAAAAACCCGGTGTTCAGGCAATAAAAAATAGTGCACCAGATTTACAACCGATACCGGGTAAATATCCTCAAGTTATGCGTGACCATGAATACAAGCGGTTAGGAACAGTAAGCATATTAGCCGCTTTAGATTTACATACAGGACAGGTAATAGCCCAGGTTCATGAACGTTATCGAAGCAAAGAATTTATCGAACTTTTAAAAGAACTGGATGCCCATTATCCATCTGAATACACCATACGAATTATCTTAGACAATCACTCTGCGCATATTTCAAAAGAGACCATGCGATATTTGTCGAGCCGACCTAATAGATTTATCTATGTTCATACTCCAAAGCACGGCTCATGGCTTAATCTGGTAGAAACATTATTTGGTAAAATGGCCCGGACGTTCTTAAAGCACATAAGGGTTGACTCTTTAACAGAGTTGCGGAATAGAATATTAAAAGGGATAGAAGAAATAAATTCAAATCCCATTGTCTTCCGCTGGAAAAAATTTGATTTCACCACATAGTATTTGTCAATGTATTAACGAAACGTTATACTAGTGGAGTTGATTGCAAAGCTTACAAATTTTAAAGGGAAAATTATTTGGGATACTTCAAAACCTGATGGACAACCCAGGAGAATGCTTAATATATCGAAGGCGGAGAAGGAATTTGGATTTAAAGCAAAAATGAATACTGAGGAAGGTTTAAAAAAAACAATAAAGTGGTATCTGGATAATAAACTTTAGAACAGTAAGGCTGTCATGCACTACAAAGAACTGCTTGATGTAATAAGGAAAATTATCTTAAAACATGCAAATCCAACAAGAATATACCTCTATGGTTCGAGGGCAACCGGCGATGTCGGTGAAACAAGTGATATAGACGTAGCCTACGATGATAAGGAGTGTAAGGAAACTTACCTTATAGAAGAAGAGATTCAGAAGCTCCCGACGCTTGTAAAGATTGACGTGAAAAACATTGCTTTTACTGAAGAAAGGTTTAGAAACAGGGTTATAGCAACGGGAAAAGCCCTCTTTAGCTCTACCAAAAAACTAAGATTTGAAGACGGGCTTCACAATTTTCAAAAGGCATACGAGAGATTCGCAAACGTAGTTGACAGGAAAGAAGAGTTTTATAAGGAAGGGTATGGAGATATCTATCTCGACCTGGTGGTTAAGAGATTTGAATTTACCTACGAGATGAGCTGGAAATGCATCAAAAGGTACCTGGATTATATCGGCATAGAGTGCCACAGTCCGAGGGACTGTTTTAAAGAGGCCTTTTCACAAAAAGCAATCGCTGATGAAACGATATGGATTGACATGATAGAGCAGAGAAACCTCTCCAGCCGTATTTATGACGAAGATGAAATAAAGGAAATACTTGGTAAAATAGCGGATTACAAAAAAGCCTTTCAAGGTTTATTGCAAACGTTAGAAGAGAGATTGAAAAGGGATTAGAGGGTGATGCTGGACAAAGTAGAGGATATAAAACTTAAGATTGCCAATCTGGCTGAAAAGTACAATCTCACATTAGTGATACTCTACGGTTCTCAGGCAAGCGGGGAGGTTCGTAAAGAAAGTGATATTGATATTGCTGTTTTAGGAGCAAGACCCATTCCTCTTGAACAACTGATTGATTTAAATAATGAATTTGCTGAACTATTTAAAGTGAGTGAAATCGATGTAAAATCTCTTCATAATACCAATTTCTTATTTCGGTATCAGGTAATGAGTAAGGGGGTTTTGCTTTATGGTAAAAGTTATGCGTACAATACTTTTAAGTCCTATGCCTTTCGGGATTATCATGACAGTCAGGACCTTTTAAGGTTAAAAGAAGTATTTATTAAAAAACGGCTTCAAAATTTAGGCGTTTAATCCTCTCAATGATCGATAAAGAATTTTTAAAGGAAAATTTGAATTTAATCACCCGTGATTTGGAAAGACTGAAAATATTCTCTGATTTTACCATTAGCCAGATAGCGAAAGATTTTATAAAGTATGCAGCGCTAAAAAATATTTTAATGGAAATTATTGGCAGAGCCATTGATATCAACGAGCATCTTATTTCTGAAATGGCTCATCCGAATATGGAAGCCCCAAAGACTTATAGAGCGACATTCCTGCTCCTGGGAGATTTGAATATTTTACAGAAGGATTTTGCGGAAGAAATTGCAAGGAGTGCTGGACGTGGAAATGGACTTCATAGACAGTATTTACAAGGGCAGATATTCAGGCGAAGAGGGGCTACTGCCTCTTGGTTCCCCAGTACTGAAGGATGCAAAGAGGGCATTGCAGATTGTGAAAAAAGTTGTCAGGCATCTGAAGTAAAAAAATTAATCTTTTGAAACTTTGCGTCCTTGCGTCTTTGCTGTGAACGATTTTCTCTTCCCACTCGTTCGGGTTAAGTTCTCTATATGAAAAATAGTTTTTTAAAATTTTTACGTTTATTTAATCGCAGAGAGAGATTGCAAATACTTGCAATATTCCTGCTAATACTTGTGGGTGCATTGCTTGAAACATTTGTAGTTGGCATTTTTTATCCTTATATCTCTGTGCTTAAAAGACCAGAAATTATTTATGAACACAAGATGTTACACCGGATTTATAGCATTATAGGATTTACGTCGACAAAAGAGTTCTTGATTTTTGCCTCTGCAGGGTTGATTTTCTCGTATCTACTTAAGAATGCATATCAAGTTTTTTCGATTTTTGTACAAGCCAGATTTGTTTTTAGTAAACAAGTGTCGTTTTCCAGGGCGCTATTTAGTACATATATGCAATTGCCATATACCTTTCATTTGCAGCGGAATACGGCTGAAATATTACATAAAATCAATGTGGTAATCCCCGTTTTATTTAGTGGATTTCTTCTGCAAACAATAATGTTTATTGTGGAAATAATAACAATGATATCAATCTTATGTTTGCTTATAGTACTAAAACCTTTGCCGTCTACGCTCGCAGTAGGCATGCTGGGTGCAGCAACATTTGCTTTTTATAGAATGACTCGAAAAAAGATCAGTGAGTTTGGTAAATTAAGACAGCACCATGGCGAGCAAATGATGCAATGGGTTAATCAGGGGTTAGGGGGCATAAAGGAAACGAAGATTCTTGGGAGAGAAGATTTCTTTAGCAGTGCATATAATAGAAACTGCAATGGTTATGCTCATGCCGAACGGTTTATGCACTTGATTAATCAAATTCCGCGTCCCTTTCTTGAGACGATATGCATTATAAGTATGCTTTCGATTACACTGTTAATAATTACACAGAACAAAGATATTCAGTCTATTATACCAACATTATCGCTATTTGCGGTGGCTGCCTTCCGTATCATACCGTCCATGGGGCGCATCTTCTCATCGGCAACAGTAATACGTTACAATAGTTATTCACTGGATTTAGTTTATAAAGACCTTACTTTACTCGATAAGCATAGTAATTCCAACAAAAGAGAAGTTACTGATTCCGCTACTAATGCTGCAATCGATTCAGAAATAACTACTGATTCCTACCGGCAGCAGGGCATTAGCTTTGATACAGTAATAGAACTCAGAGATGTTTGTTATCGATATCCTAATGCTAAGAAACTGTCTTTAAATGGCGTTTCGTTAACAATTCCTAAACACAGTTCCATAGGATTTGTTGGATACACAGGGGCAGGTAAAACTACTATTGTGGATATAATTATTGGTTTACTTGAGCCTGTAAAAGGGGATGTACTGGTAGATGGAAAAAATATTAGAAATAATTTACCAAGCTGGCAGTGTCAAATAGGGTATATCCCCCAAAATATCTACCTTTCTGACGATACCATTCGGCGCAATATTGCCTTTGGATTGCCCGATGAGCAAATTAATGATGATCAGATATGGTCAGTTCTCGCATCTGCCCAACTGGAGAGTTTCGTTAATAGCCTCCCTGGCAGGCTTGATACTTTAGTTGGAGAACGGGGTGTTCGCCTTTCAGGAGGCCAACGCCAACGGATAGGCATTGCCAGGGCATTGTATCATAATCCCGAGGTGCTGGTTATGGATGAGGGCACTGCCTCTTTGGACAACGAAACGGAATGGGAAATTATGGAGGCCGTGAAACGCTTAAGCGGTAAAAAAACTTTAATTATTATTGCTCATCGTTTGAGTACCGTTAAAAACTGTGATCAACTTTATTTTATGCGAGAAGGAGAAGTTGTAAACTATGGAACATATGAAGAATTGTTCGATAAAAGTCCGGAGTTTAAATCGATGGTTATGGCAACGGAGTATAAGGGGTCGGAAAGGGTTGCAGCGCCCCCCTCTGTGTCCGTTGATTAATATGGGTACTGGAGAAGGCATGACCATCGGGGAACTGGCGGAAACGATTGCCGGGGTAGTGGACTACAAAGGTAAATTCATACGGGACACCTCCAAACCGGATGGCGCTATGCATATAATGTAATGGATGTTTCTGGAATTCAGGGCTTGGGATGGAAAGCGAAAACAAGTCTTAAAGATGGAATTAATTTGACCTACAAGATATTTAACGAGGCACAAGCATGAAAGCAATCATTCTTGCGGGCGGGCTTGGAACCCGGATAAGCGAGGAAACTGTGTTGCGGCCTAAGCCTATGATAGAAATTGGCGGGCGTCCGATTTTATGGCATATCATGAAAATCTATTCTGCTTATGGTATTCAAGACTTTGTAGTTTGCTGTGGCTATAAAGGCTATGTCATCAAAGAATACTTCGCCAACTATTTCCTGCACATGTCTGACGTGACGTTCGACATGAAGAATAACACGATGGAAGTGCATCAGCAGAAGGCTGAGCCGTGGCGCGTCACGCTGGTTGACACCGGAGACGACACCATGACAGGCGGACGGTTGAAACGTGTTGCGGGCTATGTAAAAGATGAAGAGGCATTCTGCTTTACCTATGGGGATGGAGTCGCAAGCATTGACATAGCCGCACTGGTGGATTACCACAAGCAACATGGCAAGCGCGCTACTGTCACTGCGGTGCAGCCCTCAGGGCGTTATGGTGCTATCGATATGGATGGAAATTCTGTACGCTGTTTTATTGAAAAGCCTCAGGGGGATGGCGGCTGGATTAGCGGCGGTTTTTTCGTACTATCGCCAAGCTTTCTGGATATTGTTGCCGATGATACGACGTCCTGGGAGGGTGATACGCTTAGCCATCTTGCGGCACAAGGAGAGCTAATGGCTTATAAGCACAGAGGGTTCTGGAAAGCTATGGATACGCTACGCGACAAGAACCAACTTGAAGAACTTTGGCAAAGCGGCAAGGCGCCCTGGAAGGTGTGGAAGTGAACCTAGATTTCTGGCGCGGGAAGCGTGTTTTTCTAACCGGTCATACGGGGTTCAAGGGTGGCTGGCTGTCGCTCTGGTTGCAATCGCGGGGTGCTGAAGTGCATGGCTATGCTCTCAAGCCGCCAACTGAACCTAATCTTTTTACGGTTGCAAGAATTGGGGAAGGGATGGCGAGCAGCGTGATTGCAGACATTCGCGATGCCGACAATCTTCGCAAGGCAATGCAGGCAGCGCATCCAGAAATTATTTTTCATTTAGCTGCCCAGCCCTTAGTGCGAAATTCCTATACCCAACCAACAGAAACTTACGCAGTAAACGTGATGGGCACTGTGCATTTACTTGAGGCCGTGCGCGCTACACCAGGCGTGAAAGCGGTAGTAAATGTGACCACCGACAAATGTTATGAAAGCCGCGAATGGGTATGGGGTTATCGGGAGAGCGATCCTATGGGCGGCTTTGATCCTTATTCGAGCAGCAAGGGTTGCTCTGAGCTGGTGACAGCAGCATACCGTCGGTCATTTTTTGAACAGGCCGGAATTGCATTAGCCAGTGCAAGAGCAGGCAATGTAATAGGCGGAGGAGACTGGGCATCGGACCGGTTGATTCCGGATTTTTTACGCGCGGTCGATGCGGGCGAAGTGCTCAAAATACGTTCTCCTCACGCAATACGTCCCTGGCAGCACGTATTGGAACCAATGTCAGGGTATTTTACGCTTGCCGAACGGCTTTATATGGACGGGGATGATTTTGCTGAAGCATGGAATTTCGGACCGTCTGATGAAGATGTCCGTTCGGTACGATGGATTGTTGAGCGTTTGGCTAAAATGCGCAAGGACGTGTGTTGGGAATGCGACGATGTGCCACAACCGCATGAGGCACACTACCTCAAATTGGACAGCAGCAAGGCACGCAGTAAATTGGGGTGGTATCCGCGCTGGCGATTGGGAACCTCATTGGACAAAACCATTGAGTGGTATGAAGCATGGCAAAGCGGACAGGACATGCGCTCGGTTACGTTGTTACAGATATCCGAATACCTATCGGCAGTACAGGAAGATTAACCATGTCACGTTTTGATTTCACTACTACGCCTATAAAGGGATTGGTAATTGTTCAGCGCAAAACAATAGAAGACCATCGTGGGTTTTTTTCACGATTTTTCTGCGCAGAGGAATTCCGGGAAGCCGGGCTTAGCAAGCCTATCGTCCAAATTAATCACAGTTTCACGCGAAAAACAGGCACAGTGCGCGGCCTGCATTTTCAGTATCCACCTTATGCCGAAACCAAGATTGTGAGTTGTTTAAAGGGAAAGATATTTGATGTGGCGGTTGATTTAAGACGCGGCTCGCCTTCTTTTTTACATTGGCACGGAGAAGTATTATCCGCTGAAAATCGTAAAAGTTTAATAATTCCTGAAGGCTTTGCACACGGATTTCAGACACTGACGGAGGATTGTGAATTGATTTATTTAAGCTCCGCGCCTTACCAACGAGAGGCAGAAGATGCCCTTAATGTGATGGATCCGAAACTGGGTATAGTTTGGTTACTTTCAATCTCTGACCTTTCGGAACGCGATAGAAATCACCCTTTTATAGATGCGGATTTTCAGGGGATAGCAGGTAAAGATTCATGAAAGTTGCTGTGACTGGAGCCAGCGGTTTTATCGGTCGTCATGTATTAACAGTCTTAGTCCGGCAGGAGGTAGAGATTGTTGCGGTGACTCGTGATGCTGAACGGCTAAAAGGATTGAGTAAATCTATTCAAATTGTAAAAATGGATATTGCCCATCCTGCTCCAGATTGCTTTAAGCAAATGGGTTGCCCGGATGTCTTGATACACCTCGCCTGGGATGGCTTGCCAAACTACAAATCGCTGCACCATTTTGAATCTGAGTTGCCCAGGCAGTATCAGTTCCTTAAGACGCTGATTGAGGCAGGACTTCCCTCATTATTAGTTACGGGGACATGTTTTGAATATGGCATGCAGTCTGGTGCGCTGTCAGAAGAATTGGTACCGTGTCCCAGCAATCCATATGGTTATGCTAAAAATTCTTTGCGGCAGCAGCTAGAATTTTTGAAATCTGTTAAACCCTTTAATTTAACATGGGTGCGGCTTTTCTACATGTATGGTGAAGGCCAGCCCGGCACCTCGCTCTATCCAAAACTTAAGGAAGCCGTTTTGCGAGGGGATAAAGTGTTCAATATGTCTGGTGGTGATCAGTTGCGCGATTATCTCCCGGTTACAGAGATTGCTCGCCAGATTGTTCGGTTAGCGATGAAGGTGGTCAATGCAGGCATCGTCAATGTGTGCTCTGGAAAACCAATTTCGGTGCGAAGATTGGTCGACCAGTGGCTGAAAGATAACGGATGGGGAATTAAACTTAACTTTGGTTATTACCCCTATCCGGATTATGAGCCAATGGCCTTTTGGGGCTACCGACATCGTTTGGATACTATTTTGAAGCAGCTATGAAATATCGTGAGTTATATAAAGTAAGGGGGGAAATGTAAATGAAGGCGGAAATAAAGCCACGAATCAATCTTGAGAATAGAACACGATTAGAGGAAGTAATACCACTTTCTACCCCTATGGTTTTGTTTGTTGATCCTGCAAGCACATGTAATTTCAAGTGTAAATTTTGCCCTACCGGCAACCGCCAACTGATAAAGGAGACGGGACGCTGGCAGGGTTTGATGGATTTCAGTCTTTATAAAAAAATTATTGATGACCTCAAAGAATTCGACATGCCGATTAAAGTTCTTCGTTTATACAAAGAAGGCGAACCGCTCCTAAATAACCGGTTCGCCGATATGGTTCGATACGCAAAGGAAAGTGGCGTAGTCCCTTATATCGACACTACAACCAACGGGTACCTTTTAGAGCCGGAGAGGATAAAACCAATTCTGGATGCAGGCTTGGATAAAATCAATATATCTGTAGACGGCATGTCTGACCGACAATTTTGGGAATTCACGGGGGTTAAGGTTGATTTTAAAAAGTATGTCGAAGGAATTCGAAATCTCTACGAAATGAAAGGGGACTGTGAAATTTGTGTAAAAATAGCTGGAGATTTTTTGTCCAAAGAAGAAAAAGAGCGTTTCTATGATACATTTGGAGATTATGCGGATAGGATATTTATTGAGAATGTAGCGCCCTGCTGGCCGGAATATGATGTGTAGGACAAGTTGAATGTGAAGATTACAAAAGGGATTTACGATCAGCCAATTGGCGATGTAAATACATGTCCTTATATTTTTTACTCAATTTCCGTTAACTCTGATGGTTCTGTAAGTTTGTGTTTCCTGGATTGGGCGCGAAAACTCATAATCGGTGATGTTCGAAAGCAGAGTTTGAAGGAAATTTGGGAAGGAGAGGCGCTTTTCTGATACCAAATGGATAATCTTCGCGGAAAAAGAAAGGAAAACCTGGTGTGCGGGCAATGCGGCCAGCTATCACACTGCCTTCCCGACAATATAGATCCTTATGTTGAGGCCATAGCCGAGCGATTGCTGGCCTCTCGGCAAGGATAGCGTAATGAAACATCCATGAGCCGTTGGCTCACAAAGTGGGATGAAAATTTAATAACTGTCATGCCCGAATGCTTCTATCGGGTATCCAGTGTCTTTTGCGATACTGGCGAAAACAGAAAGACTCTGGATTCCCGCTTAAAGACCGCGGGAATGACAATCTTAATCAAAGAGGTATTTTCAGGTGAAAATATTGCATTTTGCTGCGCACCTTGGAGGTGGAGTTGGCAAGGCCTTGAGTGGGCTCGTTGCACAGGCGAGCGTATCAGGCCCAGGAGTGCAGCACCTTATCGTTTGTCTGGAAGAACCTGAAAAGAGACAATTCGTCGACTTGATTCGTGCATGCGGAGGCGAGGTAATTGTACGTCCAAGCAAGGATAGCATAGAGAAATTATTAAGAGATTCAGATATCATTCAGTTGGAGTGGTGGAACCACCCTGCAACAATCAAACATCTCTGTTCACTGTCAATTCCGCCTATTCGACTCCTTACCTGGTGTCATGTCTCTGGTCTGCATACCCCGATAATACCTAGACAATTAATTTTGGCTTCCCATAGATTTCTTTTCACATCCCAATGCTCGTTTGAAAGCAAGGAGGTAATAGGTTTAATGCCTGAACTCGGAGATCGGTTAGGCGTGGTATTTAGCAGTGGAGGATTTTCCGGCTTACCTGAACCTATTAGAGGGGTAAATAAAAAAATTTCGGTGGGGTATATAGGTAGTCTGAATTTTGCAAAACTTCACCCGAATTATGTTGATTATTTGGCAGCGGTAGATATATCCGAATTTAAAGTCAAAATGATTGGGGATTTAACAAATCAAGATATTCTGAATCAGCAATGTGATAGTTTATCCAAGACAGGAATGCTGGATTTCAGAGGATACACGACAGATATTGTTTCCGAACTTGCCTCTATTAATGTGCTTGCATATCTTCTGAGTCCGGAACACTATGGGACTACTGAAAATGCGCTCATTGAGGCGATGGCTATGGGGATTATGCCCATCGTATTGGATAATCCGTCAGAGCGTCAGATTGTTGATGATCGCCATACAGGGTTAATTGTCCGCTCGCCGGATGAATTCGCAGAAGCAATTAAGTGGTTATCCGAAAACCCTGATGATAGACAAAGGCTGGGAAGTCAGGCTGCGAAATCGGTCAGAGAAAGATTTTCCGCAGAAAAAATGGAAGCCGCGCTCAATGGGCATTATCAATCAATACTGCCCATGGAAAAAAGAGAAATTGTTTTTTCGGAAATTTTTGGAGCTTCTCCGGCAGAGTGGTTCCTCTCCTGCCAGGGCGATAGAAACCTTTTCGCTGGGGATGGCAGCATCAATCCGGTTAACGGCACCCCTCTCAGTTACGGGTTGTTTGAAAAAAGCAAAGGAACGGTGTTTCATTTTACTGAGCATTTTCCGGATAATTTGAAACTGAGATTATGGGCAAAGAACCTGAAATTGCTACAGTGAAATATGAGAAAGCACCTGATCTAAAGAGTGCATGCCAACTACTATACAATATTGTTAATAGACCGATTTTTTTCGTACCGCTTTTCGTGCTTAACCTTTATTGAAGTGTTACCAAAATATTTAACAAAATTTTAGTCGAATTACTGACCAGATAAAAAAATTTTAAAATATGCTACAGTATAAGCTGATGGAGTAATAAAATGAATTTTGATAAAATAAATCAAAAACTGGAAGAAACAATGTGCTTCTCTGCTAATGAAGATAAAATAGGTAAAGTATCAGCCGAATTACTTCAATATTTAGGCCAAAAGAAGATTATTATATACCCTGCTGGCGCATTAGGGCAGCTGCTTGAGAAAACTCTTGCGAGTTATAATATTTCAATATTTTCTTTCATAGATAGAGAGTCGCCAAATTTAGTTAAAATAGGAGAAACACCCGTCTACGCACCTAATTATTTAGAGAAGCTGGATGAAAGTTATATAGTTTTAATAGCAACCAACTGGAAGTCGCAGTTTGAAACCTTGTCAAATATTTCCAAGCAGCATAACAGCAATCTTGCTGTAATTAATGGATTCTCTGTTAATAGAGTATTTCGATACAATATTTGCAGTGCGCAACTGAAAAATCAGCAGCCTTATGATCTTATACAGTGTGAAAACTGCGGGTTTGAACGCCGGGAATGCTCGTTATGTTTAACGTACTTAAAAAAAGTCGGACATGTTGCAGATCAAAATGTCTGGCGAAGTAAAACCTTTGACTGGTTTGGATATATCTTAGGACAGGCATGCACTCTAAAATGTGTACATTGTTGTGAATCCATACCATATCTCAAGGATCATAAATTTGTTCCGTGCGAAACTATTGTTGCGGATATTTCCAAAATTGCCGCATCATGTCAATTTCTTAAATTTGTTGAGCTCATTGGTGGAGAACCATTTTTACATCCTGAATTTGAAAATATTCTGAATTCCCTGCTTAAGATTAAAAACATTGGATACATCAAGATGTTTACCAACGCTACTGTTATTCCAACTGATTTATTGTGTGATATTCTGAAAAATCCGAGAATTATGCTGCAAGTATCAAATTATGAACATCAGACATCCGAAAGTTTGCTGAAAAAAATAACTGCAACAAAACTGAAATTGAAAGAAAAAGGTATCCGCTATGTTTTTTCACCGCATTTAGAGTGGAGAGATTTTTCATCGTTTGCGCTGCATAATACCGAAGAAAAAGTTTTAAAGAAAGTGTTTAAAAACTGCCCTATATTGAATTGTCACAGATTATACAATGGTGTTCTTTATAGATGCCCGCATCAGTATGCCGGGATTCAATTGGGAAAGTTAGAGAAATATAGTATTGAATGTATTGATATACATAGATATACAAATAAGGATTTAGGCAAAGCATTAGAGGAATTCGAAAATATAGATTATATAGATGCATGCAGATATTGTACATTGCCATATGATGCCCCTGTCGTACCTGCTGGTGAACAATTAAAATAATTAATTTTAGAGGATATATAAAAATGAATAAAAAAGATATTACAGGAAACGCCGCGCCATCAGGGAAAAGAATAAAACTTGCTGATGCTTTACCGCTAGAAACTCCATTAGTTGTTCAAATTTTCGATATTTATGCGTGTAATCTAGCGTGCAAATTCTGCAGCTATGGCCTGCCAAAAGAAAAACGGCCTGTTCTTTCAACGAAAAAAGTGATGGATATCCGTCTTTATAAAAAAATCATTGATGATATGACAGGATTTAAAAATAAGATAAAACTATTGCGCTTTTGCGGCGCAGGTGAATCTCTCCTAGATAAAAATATTGTTGAGATGATACAGTATGGAATGGATAAAATGGTTGCAGAACGAATTGAGCTTATTACAAACGGAATACTCCTGACCCATGAAATGTCAACAGCTATCCTGAATACAGGATTATCGCTGATAAGAATTTCAATTTACGGCGTGTCAGCAAAAACATACAAGGAAATGTGTTGTGCAGACGTAGATTTTAACAAAATTGTTGATAATATAAGGTTTTTTCATAAAGAAAATATACGCTTGGGCAAAAAAACACGTATTTATATCAAATCAATGGATTGTGTGCTGAATGGACCGGAAGAAGAAGCAAAGTTTATTGAATTATTCGGAGATTATTGTGACACTTATGCTATAGAAAAAGTACGTCCGAATGTTGCAGGAATTGACTACAGCCAATGGATAAAAGACGAAACACTAGATTCGAATGCGCTTGCAATTAAATTGCCTCCGATTTCAGTGTGCCCGCAGCCATTCCATTTAATTACAATATGCCCTGATGGAAGAGTAGTTCCGTGTTCATGTGAATCTATGACAGGTGTTGGTAATTGTTCAGAAGATTCTATAGTCGATATCTGGCAAGGAAAAGCGCTTCGACAACTTCAATTCTTAATGCTTGATGGCCATAAATCTGTTGGTGGAGTATGTGAAGACTGCAATATTGTTCAATGCAGGCCATTTCCTGAGGATATTCTTGATAATTATGCTGAAATACTTAAGAAAAAATATGAAAATAATATTTAATGTACAAATATATATAATTAAGGCATCAAAAAATTAATATGAAAGTGTCCGTTGCAGATAAAGATATTGTAAATACTTTTCAGGCAAATTTTGGTATGTTAAGCTCTAAACCACTGGTTTTGTATGGAATTGGTGAAAAAACCAGGATTTTAGTAGAGCAGTGTGACGATTACAATATTGTTGGGCTTATGGACAAAAACAGCGCAGGCTGTGTCGTATATGGGAAAAAAGTTTTATCCCCTGAAGATGTTATTGGAATAAGTCAACACATTATCATTATATCAAATTTTGCGAGCGCAGACCTGATTTATCAGAGAATTGCATATCTTGAAAAAGAGCATGGTATTAATATTTATCATCTAAATGGAACAAAACCAAAAGATTCATACATTGAACCATCAAACAACTATCAGTCAGGCACAGGTTTTACATATGAGGACCTGAAGCATTGTATAAACAAAAGTGATATAGTTTCTTTTGATATATTTGATACCATTTTAATGAGGAAGTGCTTATCTCCGATTAATATTTTTCAAATAGTTGAAAGGAAACTTGGCGAGGGACACGGATTAAATATTAAATTTACAGAAAAAAGGATTGAAGCAGAAAAAATAGCTTATACTTCATTTGGAAATGCTTGTAATATACATTCAATATATTCCATAATGACCCAAAGATTTAATATATCAGATGTTTCTGCAGACTTGTGCGAGATGCTTGAAATCCAGACTGAACTTGAATACATTGTCCCGCGCACCATTATGGTTGACGCCATGCGGCATGCAAAAAGTTTAAATAAAAAAGTTCTGTTGACTTCTGATATGTATTTTCCATGTGAAATTATAAAAAATATTCTTACTTCAAATAATATTGTGGATTGGGATGAGCTAATTATATCTTGTGATGTCAATGGGTCGAAGTACAGCGGTAATTTATGGAAATATTATAGAGAATTATATAAAGAAAAACAGATATTGCATATTGGTGATGATGATTTCGCAGATATCAAGCAAGCCGCATCCTATGGGATAAATACTTTTAAAGTACATTCAGCGCTGGATCTTCTCAATATTTCCTCCATCAGCGAGGTGTCTAACAAGGCACAAACGTTTGATGATAAACTGTTATTAGGCAATACAGTTGCATGTTTATTTAATAATCCGTTTGTATTATCCAAAACTAATAAAATTAACGTTGATGATTTTTTCACCATAGGATATTCCTTTTTAGGGCCTTTAATCCTGAAATTCATATTATTTCTTATTAATCTATCTGCTAAAAATAATATTACCAAGATGCTTTTTCTCTCTCGCGACAGTTATATTCTTGAAAAGTTGTATCAAAATTATATTCAAAAAACGGGACATGATAATCTCCCTAAGGGGATATATTTTCTTACATCAAGAAGAGCTTTATCCGTATCTTCAATTGAAAATATTAACGGGATCGCTGATGTATTTAAGCATGCTCCTTATGTCACGAGGATTAATTTCAAACAGTTTCTTTGGGCAACTTTTGGAGTGCAGGCGCATGAAAATGATATATATCAAAATCAGTTATTATATGATCTCAATGCTAAAGAATTAGAGCTGCATATAATATCAAAATATGGAGTTGAAATAATCGAAACAGCGAAAGAAGAAAGAAAATGTTATGTTGATTATTATTTAACCTTAGGTATTGAGGAAAATGAAAAAATCGGTGTTGTAAACTTTGTATCCGGCGGAGTAACTCAGCATTTCTTTGAAAAAGTATTTAAAAATCCAAATACCAACTTTATATATTTTGCTACACTCGTTAATTTTGAGGATGTTTCATGCGAAAATGAAGTGCATGCTGTGTATGGGAAAAAACTATCTTCTTATACAGACAGCACTAATGCCCTTGTCAGGTATTATTTAACAGCTGAAAGTATATTCTCATCCCCTGATGAACAGTTTGTGCGGTTTTCTAATGAGGGATTACCGGTGTATGAAAATATAGATCCACATCGTGATTTTTCCGGGATTGCACGCTGCCATGAAGGCATTGAAAGTTTTTTTAATGACACCTTAAAAAATGATACCCGCCTTATATCGCGCGATTTCAGTGATAAATTCTCAGACTATATTTTTGGCTTGGCATTTTCACCAAAAAAATGCAGTCTTTCCGCAGAGATTAAAAAAAAACTTAATATCAAAGACAGTTTTTCGCCGGATAAATCAGTGCAGACAGCGAGTGAATAGCATTTTACAAAGAATGGAGAAATGTAAATGAATTTCAAAGATACTAAACAAGTTGGATTTGAAACATACATACATACATACATACATACATACAACAAGGATATAGATTATATTGTTTGGGGATATGGCGACGCTTATAGATTATTTACAAAATCAGTAGGGGATATAATTAAAATAAGGTATATCATTGATTCTGATGTGGCCAAGCAAGGTGAAACTCCTGATAGAATAGAGATAAAGTCCCCTCATGGCTTACAAGGTGAAGATAAACATGACGCCAAGATTATCATTATACCTACCGGTGACATGGCAGACCAAATAATAAACGAATTAAAAATTATGGGATTCGATGAGTCTAACTACTGCTTTGCAAACGATATTATAATAAGTTTTAATTATTTCTATAACAAAAAAATTGTGATTCCAAATGCCTCTATCTGCGTTACGACCAAATGTACATTAAATTGTCACGGCTGCAGTGAATATATACCATATCTAAAAGAACAACGTAATATAGAAATGGAAATTATAAAAAGAGATATTGATTTGCTGTTCAATAAAGTAGACTTTTGTGGCGAAATAGCATTTTCTGCCGGAGAAAATTTTTTAAATGAAGAATTGGGTGAAATTATTGATTATATATACAGCAAATACAGCAATAAATATCTCCGGATAGCATGTAATACAAATGGTACAGTGTTAATTAAAACAAATATCCTGCAAAGCATAAAAAAAGCAAATTGCCAAATTAGAATATCTGACTATCCTGCAAGTTCAAAGATTGAACAAATAATTCAATTACTAAAAGAGAATGATATTCGTTATTTAGTCAATGATAACTTTTCTTTTGGTACAAACAGAAGGGGGACATGGTTCGATTTTGGGATTCCACTGGTTTCGCATAATAAATCAATTGAAGAAAAAAAATATCTTTTCAGAAATTGTCAGCTTTATTGCAGAATGCTGCATAACGGAACATTTTATTATTGTCCTACACAATTTGGAGCAACAGTAAGCGGATTGTATAATGCAAACAGAGAAAATGACATTTTAAACCTTGCCAAAGCGAAAGAAATAGATATTATTAAATTCTTCCTCGGCTATAATGATAATGGATATATAAATTTTTGTGACAGATGCGATGGAATGGGTTCTGCGATAAATAAAAACACAATACCTGCCGGAATACAGATGAGTAAGGATGAAATGGAAAAGCTGGGAAATCGCAGTAACTGTTTTTAAAGTAAATTATTATGGTTAATAATAACTAAATCCTTCAATCCTGTATGTAAACAAATGTAACGCATGGCTTAAGCCTTGCCCCAATAATGAACCATGAGCAAGCATGGTGGCTTACTTTAAAACACCTTGCTAAAGAGCGTTGCAGGATTTAGTTGTTATTGATTAATAGGGATGACCTATTAATCTGTACGAACAATTTAAAATTGAAGCACAGACAAAAGATATTCGGGTCAGTACCACCCGCATAGCGGGTGGTACTATTGGAGAGTTATGTGGTAAACATGCCCATACGAAAGGATTGGTAATGCTGCAACATACTAAAAATTTTCTGCTAGTAGCTCCGAGAATGGTTGAGGATGAAACCGATACTTGCTTATTCCCTCTTGGTATCGCATATGTTTCCAGTTCCTTAAAAAGCAAGGGGTTTTCTGTGTTTACACTCAATCTTAATTATGTAACCGGAAACATTAGCGAAGTTATAATCAAAAAAATAAAAGAAGATGATATTGATATTGTTATGACCGGTGGTCTTTCAGTGCAATATAGCATGATTTATGAGATACTGAGCGCCGCCAAACAAGTGAATGTTTTGACTGTGGTTGGTGGTGGGATTATTTCCGCAGAACCTTTCGTGGCGATGGAAGCTTTGCATTATGCTGACATCGGTGTGATTGGCGAAGGAGAAATTACCTGCTGTGAATTGGCTGATGCACTTCAAAGAGGAAAAGATTTACACACTATTAATGGTTTAGTTTTTAAGGGGGGGGATAATTATGTAACAACCAATCCGCGTAAAGAAATTGATAATCTTGACAGTATTCCATGGCCTGATTGTGAAGGCTTTGAAATCTCAAAAAACATAGCTGCCGGTTCCAGTATAATCGGTTTACACCATACCCGCTCGGTTGCTATGATTTCCAGCCGCTCATGCCCATTCAATTGTACTTTTTGTTTTCATACATCGGGGAAAAAATATCGCAAACGATCTTTTGATAATTTTTTTCAAGAATTGGATTATCTTGTGACAAATTATAATATTGAGTTTTTATATCTATTTGATGAACTATTTTCAAAAAATTATGAAAGATTAAAAGCTTTTTGTTTACGTATTAAAAAGTACAATCTCAAATGGTCGGCAGCATTTAGAGTTGATGACATCACACAAGAGATGCTTCATATACTCAAAGAAAGTGGCTGTGTTCAAATGGGCTTTGGAATAGAAAGTGCCGATGACCGTATATTAAAAAGCATGCGTAAACAGATAAATGTGGACCAAATAGAAAAGGCACTGAAATTAGTATACGACTCTGGCATGATCGCACAAGGAAATCTCATCTTCGGAGATCTTGAAGAAACAGTTGAAACTGCGAGAAATTCATTGAATTGGTGGTATGCTCACAGAGAATACTCGCTCAAATTAACTCCAATCATCGCGTATCCTGGAACATTTGTTTACCAGCAAGCATGCTCAAGAGGACTCATAAAAGATAAAATTCAGTTTTTGCGTGATGGCTGTCCTCAAATAAATTTCTCGAAAATGACAGACTCTGAATTTGGGGAAATATTACAGGAAATATTTAATGCGCAAGCAGAAGAGTTGCGCCCGACAAATTTCCATATTGATAATATAAATTCTTCAACAGGCAGAGTTGGCATAATTGGTGAGTGTGTAAGGTGTGGCGAGAAGAATGATTGGGAAAATGTAAAGCTGTTCACAACAAATCGTATTAACTGTAAAAAATGCCAGCAACGGCTACATATACCTTTTGATGCAAACATTTTAAGCAATATAGAAAAAAATGTGAAAAAAATACTATGCCAATACCAAAAAATAGTGTTTTGGGGTATGGCAGCATATGCAGTTGAGGTTATAAAGAAGTTTGATATTTTACTTGACGACAATATTTACCTAGTTGATATTAGTAAAAGTATGCAAATGGCAAATATTATGGGTAAAAAAATTTTGCAACCAAACATTATTAATGAACAAGGTATAACAGCAGTTATTGTGCTTCCATCAGATTATTACACCAATATTAAGGCATCTGTTGCTGCTGAATATAGTGGTGTGGAAAAAGTGTTCAATATGGCAAATCTGATAGGCAGTATTATTTGAGCAAGAACTCCAAATAGATAGAATCTGCCTTTCGTATAAATTTGCCAAGGAGTTTGCCCAACATAGCTACTGCATTGTTTATGATACCGGTATAGAAGATTATCCTGAATATTTTTGTTCAAACAGACCATGGGGTAAAGGGAACAATCCTAAAACAGCGATCAGGGAATATTTACAGAACCATCCAGAATTTGTGATTGATAAAACGATAGAAAAAAAGCTGCTGTTCACCAGTGCGTCTGACGGGTGGCTGAAGAGAATAATGTGATAGCGCAACTTTCTGACCTTCAAAACATAATCAAAAATCGACACCAATTCCGTACTCGATCGTACGATGAGGCTTTGGCTGCTTTCAAAGAAACTAAGGTTTTAATATACGGCGCAGGTGCATTTGGAAAAGAAATGCTGGCTGATTTGAAATCGCATGCTGTTCCCATTCAAGCTTTTCTGGATAAAAATGCTTATAAAATAAATTCCATAGCAGACGTTCCTGTGTACCCTCCTGATGAAGCATCTTTTACTTTAGAATATAGAGAGAATTGTCTGGTCATCATTTCTATCGTATTAAACAGAGAAAAGCGGGAACAAATTAAAAAATACCTGCTGGCATTAGGTTATCAAAAAATCATAGATGCGCAGACCATACGAGCCAAACGAGTTCCATATAATGAAACAGATATGGAGCCGAATAATGAGATAATTGAAAAAGATGCAAAAGATTTATTATCAGCATTAGATCTTTTTGCAGATAATCACAGCCGTGAAATTTACGAGAGTTGTATCAATTGCCATCTGAGGAGGGAATATGAAAATGCGCTTGAAAGTCCAAATACAATACAGTACTTGGTGTCAAACACACCTCAAAACAAAGGTACTTCCCGATTTATTGATTGCGGAGCCTATACGGGGGACACCCTCAAGTCCCTTATAAGCAGAAATACCATTCAAGTCTATTGCGGTTTTGAGCCCGGTTTGTAAAGTTTTAAAATGTTAACGCAAACTGCCGACATGCTCCCTGAAACTACTTTGTGTGTACTTTTCCCATGCGGAGTAGGGAGATATCCGCATTCTGCTTTTTTCAATGATATTGCAGGGAGCGGATCTATAAGCAGGAATGGAACAAGCCTTATACATATTGTAACCCTTGACGATACGCTTAAAAATTTTAATCCGACAATGATCAAAATGGATATTGAGGGTGAAGAATATAATGCCCTGCAGGGTGCAAAAAAAACCATCACACAGTCAAAGCCCGATTTGGCGATTTGCGTATACCATCGTATCAGCGACTATTGGATGATTCCCCTTCTTATTCATTCCTGGAATCTGGGTTATAAATTTTATTTGCGTGCTCATAGCTCTGCTACGATGGAAACAGTTTTATACGCAGTTGCACCATAATGAAAGAGAAAACCTTTGGCTAATATCAAACGCATAGAGTTATATAAAGAACTTCCTCTAGAAACACCTTACTCTCTTCATATATTCTCTTCATATAGATGTAATTTTCGATGCAACTATTGCCTTCACAGTTTACCAACAGAAACGCTTAAACAAAAAGCCTTTAAAAAAGAGCTTATGAGTTTTGATATTTTTAAAAAAACGATTGATGATCTTTTGGATTTTCCAAAATCTTTAAAAGCCCTGATTTTCGCAGGACATGGTGAACCATTACTTCATCCGGAGATTGCAGAAATGGTAGCTTACGCCAAGAAGAAAAACATCGCAGAGCGGGTTGAAATAGTTACTAATGCCAGTTTTTTATCAAATACCCTGGCTGATAAATTAATTAAAAGCGGGCTGGATAGATTAAAAATATCAATACAGGGACTTGATGCGGATAAATATAAAAAAGTTTCAGGTATAAACATTGATTTTAATGAATTTATATCTAATATAAAATATTTTTATGAGCACAAGACAGAAACTGATGTGTATATTAAAATCATTGATGTTGCTCTGGAAAACATAGAGCAAGAAGATAAATTTTATTCTGTATTTTCACCTATTTGTGATCATGCTGCAATTGAGTATGCAATTCCATTTATAAAAGAGATAGAAGATAGTGTTTATACTAAAGAATTTACTAAAAGCAAACAAGGTAGTATTTTAAGCAAGGCAAAGACATGCCCTATGCCTTTTTATATGATGGTGATTGAGCCTTCAGGCAATGTTGTTCCTTGCTGTTCTACGGATATACCCATTAGTTTAGGAAATATTAATAAAAATAGCCTAAAAGGGATATGGGAAAGTGAAAAACTAAGACAATTTTTGAGAACTCAACTTAAAAATAAGGATAAAAATAAAATTTGTAAATCTTGTTCAGTTCCTACCTTTGGATTGCAGGCCGGCGATTATTTGGACGGTCATGAAGAAGATTTGTTAAAGAAGTATTAAACTTTTTCCAAATCGCCTGTTAATAACAGTTAACAGTAATTGCGAGTGAATGAACCAAAATTTGTAATAACATAGGATAAAAATTTATGAAAGCAAAAATAATCCCAGGTTATGATAGTAATAGACAAACACTGTCAGAAATAATACCCATTGATACACCTTTTACTTTATTTATATCCCCTTCTCAAACATGCAATTTCAAATGTGTTTACTGCAGTCAAAGCATGAATGCGAATCAAAAAAAACAGTATGGATTTAGCCAAAAATTACAGGATTTCAGTTTGTTTGTACGGTTGGCACATCAGGCTGCGGAGTTTCCTAAAAAATTCAAGAGAGTACTGTTAACCGGATTAGGCGAACCGTTAACTAATCCCCGCATTGCCGAAATGGTGAAGATGCTTGCATATCTTAATGTAGCAGAGAAATATGAGGTTTTTACCAATGCTTCTCTTTTAACACCGGAGTTGAGCAAAAAGCTTATTGAAGCAGGGCTAACAGGGCTAAGAATATCTGTTCAAGGCTTGACAGCAAAAAAATACAAGGAAATATGTGGCGTGAATATAGATTTTGATACCTTTGTAGAAAGAATAAGGTTTTTTTATCAAAACAAAGGGAATTGCACGGTCTATATAAAAATTATTGACGAATGTTTGGAAGGAGAACAGGAAAGGGAGAAGTTTTTTAAAATATTTGGCGATATCTGTGATGATATATTTGTTGAAAACCTTGTAAAGGCACAGCCCATGATGGGTGATTATGATGGTAAAGTCAGCAATACAAAAACTTTTTATGGTGAAACAGCAGAAAAACGAGAAGTATGTCCTTATATGTTTTATACACTGCAGACTGATTCTGTAGGCAATGCATTTCCTTGTCCGCCATTAGGATTACCGCATTCATTTTCACTGGGAAATATTGAAGAGAAATCCCTGATGGAAATATGGAATGGTGAAAAACTGAAAAAATTACGAATTTCACATTTACGTAAAAACAATAGCAAGGCAGCTGTTTGTAAACAGTGCACTTGCTACAAAGCTTTTACACCCAAAGAAGATGATTTGGATGCTTCTGCTGATGTAATTTTAAGCCGTATAACAACGGATAAACTAAAATCATGTCAAGGATAGAGCCGATTTCCGGTTATAATGATAGGGTTGTACTTTCAAAAGCAATCCCACTGTCCACTCCATTTACGCTCAACATTTTTCCTTTGAATGCCTGTAATTTTCGATGCAATTATTGTGCGCAAAGTTTAGATAAGGCAAAACTTAAAGCAATATACGGCTTTAGATGCGCGGATATTATGAGTATTGATACTCTTGGAAAAATAATAGATCAGGCAAAAAAATTTGACCATACTTTTAAACTTGTTTCCTTTATGGGGCATGGCGAGCCATTATTACATCCACTTCTGCCAGAAATGATAGATCGTGTATATAAATCAGGTATTGCAGACCGTATTGAAATAATAACAAATGCCTCAAAATTAACGCCATCATTGTCAGATGCGATCATTAATGCCAAACTTACAAATTTGAGAATTTCACTACAGGGGTTATCAAGTGATAAATATAAGCAAGTTAGCGATGTTGAGATTGATTTTAACAGGCTAGTAGAAAACATAACATATTTCTATGAACATACAAAGGAAACAAATGTTTTTGTTAAAATTATGGATGTTTCGCTTAATCAGGGAGAAGAAGAAAAATTTTACAGCATATTTGATAAGATATCCGACAGGATGTATATCGAAAGAATAAAACCGGTTTATGATGGAGTGGACTATTCAAAAAATTCATTTGATCATCTCGTTGACAGGTATGGCAACAAACATAAGCCGAGACGGGTATGTCCTCTTCCCTTTTTTACATTATCTATCTGGCCAAATGGTGATATTGCATCATGTGATGCTATATATAACCCTGTGTTATTAGGTAATATTCATGAACATAATCTTTTGGGTGTTTGGAAGTCTCCCAAATTAAATAATTTTCGATTACGGTTGTTAAAAGGCGAAAAAAATATTATCTATGGTTGTCAAAAATGCTGTGCCCCTGATGATGTCAGCCATCCTGATGATGAACTAGATAGTGATGCAAAAGAACTTTTAGCAAAATTTCAAGTTTAAAATGATATTCCTTTGGGAAATTCGATACAAGGAATGCTTAACCACCGTTTTGGCTAAAAACAAACCAAATATTTTTTTGAGTACAGTTTTGAATAACCAAGAGGCGATGCATTTGCACAATTACTTAAAGAATGCTGTGGTTTTTGTCCATGCACAAAGCGATAGATGGTGCCCCGCTGTCTCCGGACAGACAGTACCATTAAGAAATATCACAGTTGCAGTAAATGGAACTCTGCGTTGTGTAAAGTGAAAAACGTATATTCACAAAATTATAAAACGAAAACATAGGAGAATAAAATTAACATTACAACAAATCTCAAAGATCACATACCCAAAGTCAGTATCGGTATGCCCGTGTACAACGGCGAGAAGTATATCCGTGAAGCAGTCGACTCACTGCTTGCCCAGACCTTTACTGATTTAGAACTTATCATTTCCGATAACGCATCGACGGATGGCACCGAAGCCATTTGCCGGGAGTACGCTGCCCGCGATACGCGAATCAGATATATACGGCAGCGTGAAAATCGGGGGGTGGTGGCAAACTTTCAATTTGTGCTGGCTAAGGCGATTGGGGAGTATTTTATGTGGGCAGCGGCGGATGATGTTTGGGACATCATATATATTGAAACATTGCTTTCCATTTCATCTGCATATCAATGCGTGGCGTATTGTTCCCTTCAGGCCATAGATGCAAATGGCAAGAAAATAATGCATCCTGCTAACAACCAAAAGTTTGAATTCACGGGAAGTCGCTTTGCCAGAAGGCTTAAATATTATATACAACCTAACTTTATGGGTAAGAGTGGTTCTATATACGGAATATTTCCCGTTTGCCGATTAAGGAAAATCGATTTCCAGACAATCGAACACGACGATGGGGAGGATATTTGTATTTACGTTTTGTTAGAACATACAGAAATACGGCATGTTGGGAGCGGTTTCTTTTACAAGAGATTACACAATGATTGTCATGGCGGATTTGCAATGCAAGAGATGGGAAATCCTGATATTTTTGAGAGACTGTTGTTTTTCGCAAGAAGGATACTATTGGATTCTAAGCTGTTCAGGTATATTAGACGAAGCAGTGCGATTGAATCTGTTTTTCTGCTTGCTGCTTATCCGATCACCGTTGCTTATAATCTAGCCTATACGGTATTCTTTAAAATACGAAGTATATTAACGCCATGAATTGCGGTGAGCAGATTTTGACCTTAAGAAATTATGTGAAACAAAAGGAGAATAAGAAAATCCCACTTTCGGAATTCCTTGTTCTTTCCTTTATATCCCCCTCCTGATGGGATAAAACGGGAGGTGTTATTCAATTCACGGCTAAATTGATGTGTCGTTTTAAGATAGCGCCTATGAGATTTAACTGGATGAAGAGGGGGAGAGGGTTTCGTGAAGACAGGTTCGGAAATTGTCGACGAGGTAGCATTTGGGAATCAAGGGGCCGATATCAGATGTGTGGGTGAGGGTATGAGCCGTTCCACTCATATCAGGAATCCCGAAGTCTCTGTGCTGATGTCCTGCTACAACGGCAGCCGCTGGCTGCAAGAAGCTATCGACAGCGTTCTGGCGCAGACCTTCGAGTCCTTTGAATTTATTCTGGTAGATGATGGATCAACGGATGAAACGTGGGACATCATCGAGAGATATCGCGCCCGTGATGAGCGCATCATTGCCATAGCTAAGAAAAATACCGGGCTGGCCGACTCGCTTAATGTGGGCATCATGCAGGCAAGAGGTACATGGATTGCCCGGTTGGATCAAGACGATTTGTGTGAACAAATGAGGCTTGAAGATCAGGTTAACTTTATGCGCAATCATCCGGAAATTGTGTTGCTCGGCGCCGGTTGTATTGAAATCGAAGAGCATGGCAGGATCATAAAGAAACACCGGTATCCATCAGGCCACCGCAAGCTGGTTTGTTTCCTTGAGCGTTTGCAGCGATTTTTTCCGCATTCATCGGCATTCTATCGTGTGAAGGATGTTCGCAATGTGGGTGGGTATAACTTGCGCATTTCCAGAGCGGAGGATAGGCGCCTATGGTTGGCGTTGGCGTTGCGGGGAAAGATGGCATGTTTGTCCAAACCTCTTGTCCGTATCAGAAAGCATTCCAGCCAGATGTCTCTTGATGATAATGGCAGACGTCAACTTTGCGATGCAATAGCGGCAACGGTTTGCCATTTTTTGCAAAAAGCGGGCAGTAAAGATCCTTCCGTAGACGCGAGTACGGACGAATGGATTGAGTTTATGAAATGGGTTGAAAGTAGAATTGATGCATCGGGTTATTTATCGGGGAGTAAAGCATGGGTTGATGCCCGATCAGCATTCTTCGCCACCAAGAACAGGCTGGCCGGCGCATTTCATTTCGCGGGTCGTATCCTTCGATCCGGTCACGCCAGTGAGCTGGTGTGGGAAAAATTTTTTGGTTCATCACTGCCGCAACGGCTGGCGAGGGAATGGATAATGTTAACCCGGTAGGTGTGGCTGCCCCCCAATTCTTGCTGTGCCGGACGAGACTTTGATGCGTATGAAATATGAATGGAGGATGAAATTCACGCATGGCAGTTAATAACACATTGCATACTCTGGTCTTAGGCGGCGGCGGTTTTATAGGTTCGCATCTGGTTAGCGCCCTGTTATTGCAAGGGCGGCGTGTTAGAGTATTGGAACGACCTTATCGCAAACATACAAAGTTGGTTCCTCAGCATCCAAATTTGGAATGGTTAGAAGGTAATTTTGGCAATACCGAAGATGTCCGTCGTGCGCTTCACGATGTAGATGCCGTATTTCATCTGGTTTCCACCACACAGCCACAATCCTCCAACGATGACCCAACATTTGACATTCAGAGCAACCTGCTTGCCACCGTTGGCTTGCTCGAACAAATGCGATTTTTGAAAAACGTTCCGCTCATTTTCATTTCATCTGGTGGAACGGTCTACGGTAAACCACAGCAAATTGCTATCTCGGAGAAGCATCCAACCGAGCCTCAATGTTCTTACGGCATCGTTAAGCTTACTATTGAAAAATACCTGGCGCTTTATCATCTATTGTATGGTATCAATTACCGTGTGTTGCGGTTTTCCAATCCTTACGGGCCTGGTCAGGAAGAAAATCGCACACAGGGAGTAATTGGCACATTCTTGTCGCGCATCCTGCAAGGCCTGCCGATTGAAGTGTGGGGAGATGGTTCAGTAGTGCGCGATTATGTGTACATTAGAGACGCTATTGCTGCCTTTCTGCTGGTCGAACGTTATCAGGGGAAGGAACGCATTTTCAACATTGGTTCGGGCAGTGGTTACAGTGTGTTAGAAATCATTTCGGCAATTGAACGTGTTACTGGGAAAAAAGCAGATGTGCATTTCAGTGGCAAACGTGAATTTGATGTGCCGGTGAGCATACTCAATATTCAGCGGGCACGAAAAGAGCTTAACTGGCAACCCCACACCATGCTAGAAGATGGCTTACACGCCACATTGGACTGGATGAGGCGGTCGTATGCGGTATTACAAGAATAGTTATTATTGACACCTAATTTTTGAACATTTAAGAGAGACACATTGAGTTCCTTTTAGGCAAGGGATATAAGGTACATGGGATGAAGCGGCGCACGTCTCTTTTTAATACGGTCAGGATAGACCATTTGTTTCATGATCCGCATGAAAAAGGTATCAAATTTTTTTTACACCACGGCGATATGACGGATTCCAGCAGGTGAACAGCATAGCGTTCGTGAGTTTGTTGATTTAGCAGCAAGAGAACTGGGCATGAAAATAAGCAACGGCGTGGACGAAGTAGGCATACTGATAGTGTAAACAGGGATGCTTCTTTGAGGTCAATATGAAGATGAGCGTTTTACTTACAGGCGCTTCCGGGATGGTTGGAAGGAATTTTTTGGAACATCCTGAAGCCTGTAACTTTGAAATTTTAGCTCCCTCTGGTTCTGGATTGAATTTACTGGATTATGCCACGGTAAAGGAATATCTCATTAATTTTAAACCGGATATAGTAATCCATGCGGCTGGAAAGGTAGGAGGTATTCAGGCTAATATCCGTGAACCGGTCAGGTTTCTTTTGGAAAATCTGGATATGGGACGTAATCTGGTTTGGGCTGCACACGAAACGGGGATAAAGAAACTGATAAACATTGGCAGTTCCTGTATGTATCCCCGCAATGCACCCAATCCACTGAAAGAGGATATGATACTGCATGGTGAACTTGAACCGACAAATGAAGGGTATGCACTGGCTAAAATTGCTGTAGCACGTCTGTGTGAATATATAGTACGGGAAAACCCTGAATACCAATATAAAACCTTAATCCCCTGTAATCTTTACGGCCGATGGGATAAGTTTGACCCAAGTAACTCGCATTTGGTTCCCGCTATCATAAAAAAAGTCCACGATGCTATAATAGCGAACGGGAAAGAGGTGGGGATATGGAGCAGTGGAACTGCACGGAGAGAGTTTATGTATGCGGGAGATATGGCCGATTGTCTGGTGCATGCAATAAGAAATTTCAACTCCCTTCCTCTGTCCATGAACGTGGGCCTCGGATACGACTATACGATAGACGAATATTACAGGATAACGGCTGAGGTGATAGGCTTTAAAGGGAAGTTTGTTCATGATCTTTCAAAACCAGAGGGGATGAGGCAGAAGCTGGTTGATGTGAGCAGATTAAAGTCTTTTGGCTGGCAGGCAAAAACCAGCCTGGAAGAGGGGATTGAAAAGACGTATAAATTTTATCTTGAACGGGGGATAAAATGAGATATCCTTTGGCAAGCGTCACATGGGATGCAGCAGAGCGGGCGGCAATGCAAAGGGTTATTAATTCCGGGCTGTTTACCATGGGTGAATGTGTTCAGGAATTTGAGAAGGTATTTGCAGAATTTGCAGGGAGTAAATACTGCGTTATGGTTAACTCTGGCTCATCAGCAAATCTGTTGGCAGTTGCAGCCCTGTTTTACCGTAAAGAAAATTTCCTTAAAAGAAATGATGAAGTAATAGCGCCGGCAGTATCATGGCCTACTACATACTACCCTCTGTATCAATACGGATTGAAATTAAAATTTGTGGATATCGATGCCCGCACCCTTAATTACGACCTCAAGGCGCTATCTGAAGCTGTTAGCGATAAGACCCGTATGATTGTTGCGGTAAATCTGTTGGGAAACCCCAACGACTTCAATGCGATCAAAAAGATAATTGGCTCCAGGGACATAATATTAATTGAGGACAACTGTGAATCAATGGGAGCGATTTTCGATGGGAAGCAGGCGGGAACAGTTGGAATAATGGGGACATTTAGTACCTTTTTCAGCCATCACATGTCAACCATGGAGGGCGGTATGGTTGTAACTGACGACGAGGAGCTTTACCACATCCTTCTCTCCCTTCGTGCGCATGGGTGGACCAGAAATCTGCCAAAGTATAACAGGGTTTGTAGCCCAAAGAGCGATAATCCCTTTGAAGAGTCTTTCCGCTTCGTACTGCCTGGATACAATGTAAGACCGCTGGAACTAAGCGGCGCCATAGGTGTTGAACAGTTAAAGAAACTACCGGAATTCATTCGGGTGAGAAGAGGAAATGCGCTAATTTTTCAGGAATTGTTTGGAGATGCTCCGTATTTTGCCATTCAGCATGAAATTGGTAAAAGCAGTTGGTTTGGATTTGCGTTGACAGTTAAAGAGAATGCTCCATTTGCACGCGCGGATGCAGTTGCTGCCCTGCAGACAAACAGGGTCGAATGCCGCCCAATAGTGACTGGCAATTTTACCAAGAATGACGTCGTCCGCTGGTTTGATTATGAAATACATGGTTCTTTAAAGAATGCGGAATGGATTGACAAAAGCGGTTTTTTTGTCGGAAACCATCATTATAATTTAAAGGAAAATCTGAGATTTCTCAGAGAAATATTAAACACGTTAACATGTCAAAGATAAAGGTATATTTTTTCCAGTTTAATTTTAGTTATGGTAATGAATTTACTTTGCCGTATTCGTCAGGGATGTTGTGGGCATATGCGAATACATATGAAGAAGTAAGGAGAGACTATGAAAATAAAGGTTTTATTTTTTTACGTGAAGATACTAATACCATTGTTTCCAGGCTTATAACTCCACAAATTGCGGCTTTTTCAACTTATACATGGAATTGGGAAATGAGCATCGAGGTGTCAAAAAAGATAAAAGAGAAATATCCTCAGTGTTTAATTATTTTTGGAGGTCCACAAGTACCTGATAATATGAATGGCTTTTTTGAAAAATATCCATTCATAGATATAACGGTTCATGGTGAAGGAGAAGTAACTTTTGCTGAAATCCTAAAAGAACATATCGGAAATAAGCAATATGCAACCATGAAAGGATTAACATTTAACGGTAGAGTTAAGGGTGTCAAACCTTTTGAAAGGAGAGAAGTAATTGAGGACATTAATATCCTACCTTCTCCATATCTTGCGGGGCTTTTTGATGAAATTTTAAATTTACCTTTCAGTTTTCAGCCAATTTGGGAAACAAATAGAGGTTGTCCTTATCCTTGTACCTATTGCGATTGGGGGTCCAGTGTCGTTAAAAAGATACGCTTATTCAATATGGATCGGCTTTACAAGGAAATTCAATGGTTTGGGGGAAAAAGGGTTAATTTTGTTTATGGAGCGGATGCAAATTTTGGAATTTTACGCCGAGACGTTGAAATAGCTAAAGCTTTGGCAGAAACGAAGGGGAAAATGGTGGTTTCCCAGCCCGCTTTAGAGTTTCATACACAAAGAATAGTACTCAAAGGGTTGTAGAAATTGCAGAAATATTAAATGCACAAAAAATGGACAAAGGAATTACTTTAAGTGTTCAAAGTATGAATGAACATACCCTAACAGCGATTAAAAGGAAGAATTTGCCAATAAAATCTTTGTCACATTTTGTACAATATTACAATAAAAGAGGAATTCCCACTTATACTGAATTAATCTCAGGGCTTCCTGGCGAAACCTATGATTCATTCAAAGCGGGAATAAATATGTTATTGGAAGCAGGATTTCATAATTCTCGTTCGATTTATAATTGTTCTGTATTGCCTAATGCGCATATAAATAATCCTCAATATAAAGAGTATTGGAAGATAAAAACAAAGAGAGTTCCTATATTTCTAAATCATTCAGTACCCGATGCTAATCCTATACTAGAATACGAAGAAATAATAATACAAACAAAAACCTTGCCAACGGTTGATTGGAAAAAACAGTGTCTGTTCTCCTGGGTTATACAAACCTTCCATTCGTTAAATTTGACACAGGTTATTGCTATTTATTTCAATGCTATAGAGAAAATAGCATATTCTGATTTTTATGAAGAATTATTAATTTTTGCAAAAGAAAACTTAGGAACCATAATAGGTAATGAATTAACTATTACTACGAATAAAGTTGACAAGGTTCTCGAAGGTGAAGGTTGGGGTACAGTTCTTAAAGAATTTTCAGATATTAGTTGGTCATTAGAGCAAGCTTCTTATCTTAGGATAACAAAAAATTTTAATATATTTTATTTGGAAATTAAACAGTTTATTGAAAAATTCTGCAAAAAGTATGAGTTAATTATTAATACTAATCTTCTGGAAAATTTACTTCTATATCAAAAATCTATTGTTGTCAAATGGAATGAGAATGGTGGTCAAGTATTTAAAATGGACTATTCATTACATGATTTTTATAGAGCGCAGGTTATCGGTGAAAGTACTTCTTTAAAGCAAGGGAAATTCATATTAACTATCACAGATGGTTTAAATTATAATGCAGATAAGAAAAGATATGCAAAGGAAATTATGTGGTGGGGGCGGAAAGGAGGAAAATTTATTTATCAAAATATAAAAGAAGAATCTTGTGGAGATAGGATATAAAAAATGAAGTATCCAGACAAGACCATCCTGCTGGTAGGAATGCAGTGGGACTATTGCAAATCCGAACGTGGCGTATCCTGGGATAAACTCGTCTTTTTTGAAATCTTAAAAAAACTGGTGGGACGCGTGGAACCATTCTGGTTTGACGAGTATCTCGAGAAAAAGGGACAATTGCAAATAGATCTTATAAAAAGGGCAGGGGAAATTAAGCCAGACCTGGTTTTTTTTCTGACCTATTCGGATCAATTTACCACTGAAACATTAGATGAATTAAAGAATAATTATATGACATACGCGTGGTTTGGCGATGACCAGTGGCGATTTGATAGTTATTCTTCCAGATACGCACCTCATTTTACCTATATATCTACAACCGATCCATGGAGTGTGCAAAGACACAAAAAGATCGGCGTCAATCCAATATTGACTCAGTGGGCAGCTCAGCCTTTTTCTGAAAACATGGGCACCCTTCGTGAGGACGAATCGTATGAATTCGAAGTTTCATTTATAGGCGGCTTCAATAAATTCAGAAAATGGTTTGTAAAGATGTTGGGGGAAAAGGGAATTAAAGTAGAATGTTTTGGCGTTGGTTGGCCCAACGGACAGGTCTCTTTCGAGCGAATGGCTCAAATATTTCGCAAGAGTATGATTAATCTGAACATTTCAAACAGTGCAAGTAGCGATATTAGATTTGTGTTGAGTAGCCCGAAATGTTTTATACATTATCTGAGGAATCCAAAACGCGCCGAACAGATAAAGGCCCGTAATTTCGAGATTCCGCTGGCTGGTGGATTCCAGCTTTCCAATTATGTGCCGGGACTTGAAAAATACTTGAAAATAGGTGACGAGATAGCGGTCTATAATACACCGGAAGAGTGCGCACAGCAGGTGGAATATTACCTTGCGAATGAGGAAATTCGCAGAGAAATCATTACTAAAAGTCATGAGAGGACAAAAAACGAGCATACGTATTTGCATCGGGTGGAAGGGATATTGAGGGAAATATGGGATTGAAGAACCTGGCGATATGGGTGTCTATACCTTACCTTTCGATTACTAAAAAAGTTATAAGAATATGAACGGGGTTTTGTTTAATAAAATTCAGAGGTTAAAGGAAGAAATTAAATATTTGGTTGATAATAAACCCGAATTTCTTCAATCATTAAAGACTTCCATTGCAACAAAAAAAATTGTCGAACGTTCTGTATATCTTTGTGCTGAAATTGTGCTTGATATTGCCGAGCTTCTGATTATCAAGAAGGGTTATCCAAAGGCGTCCTCTTACAGCGATTCGATATACAAGCTAGGGGATTATCACATTATTCCTGAAGATTTTGCCAATAGGTTTGTATATATTGCAGGTTTGAGGAATTTCCTTGCCCACGATTATCAAAAAGACACTGTTCCGGAACTGGAAAAATTCCTGCTGGTCGGTGTCAAAGACATTGAATGCTTTATCGAACTTTTAAAGAATCACCTATGACCGACAACATCCAAAGGCTAAAGGAAATCCTGAGTCAGCAATCATCAATAACTTTCGCATATCTTTTTGGTTCAAGAGTAAAAGGTTATGCAAACGGGAAGAGCGATTGGGATATTGCTGTATATTTTTCAGAACAGTCAGAAAATATTGTGACTTGGCCTGTTTTTGAGCTTGAGGCAAAACTTTCAAAGGCAATTGAGGCAACCGCGCAGGTTACCGTTCTCAATAATTCCTTAACACCGGTGTTTTATTTCCAGATAGTTAGCGAAGGGATTGTTCTCGTTGATAAAAATGAAGCTTGCAGAGCGGAATTTGAAAATAGGGTGCTGAGATACTATTACGATTGGCAGTATTTTCAAAAAAGGCAGATATTGGCAGAAAAATCAATATTCAAGGTAGAATGACGGAGTAAACGTCTAAATCCTAGCAGAAGGAACGATATGGCACAAGACCGGCAGGCAGGGCATCTGTTTTTAAACAATCAGGAGTTTGCAATGTGTGGTTTGTTCAGCTTCACGATCTCCAAAACGCGTTGAATAGATAAAATTGCGTAAAATTGAGATGCGAACAAATTTTAACGAGGAGATCAATAATAGTATGAAAAAAGTTTTTTTGATAAGCCCATCCTTACAAAGAGATGTCCAGGTAAGAGGCATAGATAATTCTTACGGTTTAGGGCTAGGTTACCTTCATTCAGTGATTGAGTTGGCAGGTTATGATATCAAGACCATTAGTTACAACAACGTTGACGAACTCTATTCTATAAAAGAAGTTCTGGCACATCTATTGAAGTTTTGTCCAGACTATCTTCTTTAGTCTTGTTCTATTACTTACCACATGTAGTAAGCCTTTTGAATAATGGAATATGAAACAATAATGAACAACACCGTATGAGGTTCATTATTCTAGTACGCTGACAAATTAATAGCGAGGCATTACATGTGTTGCAGACACAGCATTGACGCGCTAAATACCAATACACTATGTTTCGTAATTAATGTGTCGCTGTACTAGGAATATTGTTAATATGAAAGTTGCTATTTTAGGTGCTCATGGATTATTGGGTTCTGAACTTTATAATCATTTTAAGAATCGATATAATATTTATGGGATAACCAAGTTAAATTATGAGATAAATCGTGGCGAAGAGTTTGATCTGTTCATTAATGCAAATGGAAATAGCCGAAAGTTTTGGGCAAACAACAATGGGGTGGCTGATTTTAATGCCTCTACAACATCGGTTTATAACACTTTTTTTGATTTTTCCATTCAAAAATATATATATATTTCTTCTGCTGATGTGTATGATAAATGCTTTGAAATCGGGTATACTTCTGAGAAAACAATCATCAATCCTTCCAGATTAAGTATCTATGGTTTTAATAAGTACCTCGCGGAACTAGTGGTACAGAAATTTTCCCAAAATTATGTTATACTGAGATGTTCTGCTCTTATTGGTAGCGGTTTAAAAAAGGGATTGATTAAGGATATTATTGACGGCACTCCACTCTTCCTAAGTGCGGATTCAACACTTCAATTTATAACTACCGCTGAAATAGGGAAAATAATTGAAACAATCGTCACGAAGGGAATCAGCAATCAAATAATAAATGTTGGTGGAATAGGGGCTGTATCTCCAATACAGATATCTGAAATTCTTAATAAGGGGGTTATCATACGTAATGATGCAGAAAAGCAACGGTATGAAATGAATGTCGAAAAAATCTTGAGATTTTTTCCCGTTCAGAAAACGATGGAGTACGTAAAAGCTTTTATACATGAATACAAAGAGGAGAATGTTCAATGAAAGAGTGGAATAATCCTTACAATCCTTTTAACTCATTCAAGGTCTTAATGTGGCGAGAACAAATGGAAGGAATTGCAAAGCAGGAATTCCTTCCACCAGTTACAGTAGATACGGATCCTACAAATAAGTGTAACTACGACTGTGAATGGTGCAATGCATATGATTATATGGCAGGCTCCAAACATACGCTTTCTGAGGAACATTTACTGAAACTTGCGGATTTTTATAAGGAATGGGGAGTGCATTCAACGTGTGTTGCTGGGGGGGGAGAACCTTTGTTGAACCCAGGGCTCAATAGTTTTCTCTGGAGATTACACAAAAATAGTATTGAACCGGGTATTATAACGAATGGTTCTGTGATGACAGATGAACATGTGGACACATTTGCCAGGACGTGTCGCTGGGTGGGATTTTCCATGGATGCGGCAAGTTCTGAGGTTTATAACAAAGTAAAAGGGATAAAAGAAAAAAATTTCTTTAACAGAATTATTGAAAATATACGAAAATTAACAAAAAAAATTGGTGACTCGGAGACAAATTGTGATGTAGCTTATAAATACCTGCTTCATCCACATAATGCTTCTGAAATTTATGATGCAGCAAAGCTTGCAAAATCTCTTGGGGTAAAGGATTTCCATTTACGGCCTGTTGGATGGGACAATTTAACCATAACCAGGGATAAGGATCCAATATCATTTGAAAAAATGATGGACGATATTAACAAGCAAATTGAAGCGGCAATGGAACTGGAAGATGAAAATTTTCACTTTTATGGTGTAAGGCACAAATTTAATCCGAATATGAAGAGAAAAATTAACTTTTCCCGCTGTTGGGCTCCCCCCTTATTGGCAACTTTTGGAGCGGATGGGAACTGCCATCTCTGTTTTGATATGAGGGGTAGAAAAGATTTGATCTTGTGTCGGCATGTCCCCGATCCAAGAGAAATACTAAAAGTTTGGGGGTCTCAGTTCCATAAAGACCTGATCGCAAGTATAGATACTAAGACATGTCCGCGATGTACTTTCGGGCCTTATAACGAAATGATTGAACAGGTTTTCATAAAAGATGGTATGTGTCGTTATTTTCCATAAAGTATGCTGTGGAAATTGCGATTAAATTAGGTACTACAGACGAATTAAGAAAACTATTTCATGCCTATCAAGGCAGGGTTAAGAACTTTGAATTGCCGGTAAAGTTATTACAAGAAAAGTATTAAATTACCGAACTCATTCAGAGAGACTTTATGTTCAACATACATGGCTTGACAATGTTTACTAGAAACAGAAACTATGAGTTTACCGAAAAAACGTGCTCTTTTATTCAGCAATCAAAAGATTTAGGGTGTAAAAATTTTGTTTTGCATGGCTCTGTAAGGATGGGTTGTCTTGGCGATTCTGAATTTAAAGACTTCTATGAAGAAGACCTGAAATTTTTAACGCCTGTTGTGGAATATGCGAAAAAACTCGGAGTAGTTTGCCTTCTGGAAAATGGAAGTTATTCCTTGTCTTCGAATCTTTCTTTCTGTGAGATTACTTCTGTTCCTTTTTATCACATCAAACTATCGAAGGAGCTTGGCCTTGGTTTAGTCGTGGATCTCGGACATGCTGCTTTATCTGCCAGGTGGTTTAATAAAACCTTAAACGAGTTACTGATTTCCTATTTTGAATCATCTATCACACCTATTGTCGTTCACTTGTCTGACAATTTTCTTGAAAATGATGACCATGTTGCAATAGGGGAAGGAAAAGCGGATGTTGGTGTCTTTTCACGAGTGCTAACCTTGTGAGCTGATAGCCTGGCGACTATTGAATGCTTTCCTGGCGAAATTTATAAAACTTTTTCTTGGCTGTGCTTGCATTCCTATGCTGAATTGAGGCAAGATGATATTATGCGCTTGTGTCGTGCTTTAGACTGGAAGTATGACGAAAAGAAGTTATGCCAATATAAGGAAAAACTTGAGAGTAAAATGTGAAAAATACTATGAAAAATTATGATCAAATTAAAGTCGCTTTAGTAAGCCCTCCTCAACACTCTCTTTCCAACCCTTTAATGGCAGAACCTCTAGGCTTGATGTACATTGAAGGGGTTTTGGTCGATCTTGGTGTAGAGGTTGAAATGGTAGATATGTCATTTAGGAATGACTTGCCCGTAGCAGACGTCTATGGTTTTTTTGCATGTACACTCCATTTTCCAAAATGCGTGGAATATGCAAAAAGAGTAAAAGACGCCTATACTATAATTGGCGGCCCTCACGCATCTGCTCTTCCTCAAGAAACGAAAGAGTTTTTTGATGCGGTGGTTGTCGGACCAGGAGAAAATGTGATAGTTGATATTTTAGATGACTATCTAAATCAAAGGAAAGGAGGAATTTTTCAAAAAGAAATTATTGAAATTGATTCGATTCCTATCCCTCCCAGGTCAATTGCAAAAAAAATAAAGTACCAGGTTTTTCCTGGTTCCCCCATCTCTGCATCCATCATCACCTCAAGGGCTTGTCCCTATAAATGTTCTTTTTGTGCCTCGAATGCAATATGGGGTCGTAAAGTCCTTTATCATTCAGTTGATAGAGTGATAGATGAAATTAAATATCTGATAGATACCTATGATATAAGACATTTCAAATTTGTTGATGACATCTTTACTTTAAAGAAGGCCCGTTTCAGCAAGTTTTCAGAAAGACTCGTGGAACTTAATATTCAGTGGTTTTGTGATACAAGAGTCGATTCGGTCAGTGAAGATATATTGGAGCAGATGCTTCGATGTGGTTGCTCCTATGTGGATCTGGGAATAGAGTCGGTAAGTGACGTTGTCTTGGATAAAATACATAAAAAACAGACAAAACAAAAAATGAAAGAAGCCATTGCAAAAATAAAGGGAAAGGGACTCAAAGTAAAGTTGTATATTATTTATGGTTTACCTTTCGAACCTGAGGATATTGTGCAGCAGACGATCGATTTTATTGAGGAAACCCAACCTGACCATGTCAGTCTTTTTACCCTTGTCCCATATCCGGGAACGGATATCTGGAACAATCCTGACAAATACAATATTAAATCCATTAACAAGGATTTCAGTTATTATCAGCATGCTGTTGGTGGCGTTAAATCAGAACAGACCTGGTTGCCAAGTATCGAGTATTTTGATAGAACAAAAGAGAAAATGAGAAAGGAAAGGAATATTCTTAAAAACTTTTCAATGGAATGGAACAGGAAGAATGCCGGTTTTTAGAATAATTGAAAAACCGCAATTCTCTGGGGTGATTATGTTTTGCCTCAATAATTATAGTGTACTTGAACGCACCATTAGGCAATTATTACACAACATTTTGTTATAAGAACGAAAAGAAGGGATTTGATGATGAAAAAAGCTGCAATTATTGTTTCGGATTTTTACCTGAAAAACAGAATGTTTGATTTAAATGATCCTGTGTCAAACAGAGATAATATATCTTACTCTAATTATTTACTGAAAACGGAGTTGTTGAAAAGCGATATAGATTTAAGTACACAAGATATAAACAAGGTGCAAGATTCAAATATAGTGTTTTTTAATGACATGCCTAGTAAAATACCTGTGAAAAAAAAAGGACAAAAATTTTATTTATTTGCAATGGAGAGTATTGCTGTTCATCCGATAAATTTTGACTTAAAAAGATATGTTAATTTTGATAAGGTATTTACGTGGAAAGATGATATCACTGATGGCAATAAGGTTATAAAAATTAATTATTCATTCCAATTTAATCCCATAATTAAGTTAGAATTAGGCAAAGAAAATAAGTTGGTTTTTGTCATGGCTGGTAATAAATATTCGAAACACGAACATGAACTTTATAGTCACAGGATAGAAATAATTAATTGGTTTGAAAAAAATCATCCGGAGGATTTTGGTTTATTTGGAGTTGGATGGGATATGTTTCAACCAAAAAATATTTTTTGTAAAATGATTAACAGGACGAAAATGTCGAAATTGTTTATGAAAGACCATCTTTGCTATCGTGGGATTGCAATATCTAAAAAATCTGTTTATCCCAAATACAAATTTAATATATGTTATGAGAACGTTAAAGATATTCCTGGATACATTACGGATAAAATTTTTGATTGTTTCTTCGCGGGCTGTGTTCCCATATATTGGGGGGCAAATAATGTAACAGACCACATTCCTAAAAACTGCTTTATAGATAAGAGGGATTTTGATTCTTACGAAGTATTATATGAATTCATTAAGAATATGGACGATACAACGTACCAGCAATATCTTAAGAATGCGCAAGAATATTTGAACAGTCCCATGTCGTACGGATTTACTGCCGAGTGTTTTGTTAAAACTATTATAAGTGAAATTGCTAATGTATAGGAACGTTGTAGTAATTTCACTTGGCAAGGCATATTTCAAGTGGGTGTTCGCCTTGCCTCTATTCGCTACATTGTAAATTATCTGATGTTGTGCCGCTTAAACAGAAGTACAAGAGACAATTTACTAAAAGCAATCAAACATTGGAAATGATAAAGACTTTAAAATATAAGTTATTCGGGTGTATAGTACGCATTGCAAATATGCTGCTTATTAATATGATGATATGGAGATGACACCGTTGAATTTTGGCACTTAAAATGAACATACTCTTTATATATTCATTACAGGATGCACAATCAACTTCCAAACCGTTACAGTCATTTGGGCAAATGCAGTTTGGCATTTCTTATATTTCATCGTTTTTAAAAAAGCATGGCCACACCACAAAATTAGCTGTTTTAACCAGAGCTTTCAACAAAAAAAAGGAAGACTTTTGGGGGAAATATATAGAAGATTTCAAGCCAAAATTAATCTGTTTCACATCTGTAAGTACTGAGTATCGGTTTATTGCAAGCGTTGCGAAGTATATAAAGGATAGTTACAGAAACAGTTACCTGTTGATTGGCGGTCCTCACGTCTCTTTAAACCCCGGCGATGTTTTATTAGACGCCTTTGATGCTTTATGCATTGGCGAAGGAGAATTTCCTACTCTTGAATTGGTTGCACAATTAGAAAGCGGTATTGCACCTTCAGGCATTCCCAATCTCTGGATTAAAAACGGCGCCCAGATTGAGAAAAATGCGCAACGGCCATTTTCGCAAGATTTGAATATATTGCCCTTTCCTGATCGAGAGATGTGGAAAGACTGGATAGGTGAACAACCCGCATCAATAACTCCCGTTTTGCTGGGACGAGGCTGTCCGTTCCAGTGCACGTATTGTAGCAATCATGCCCTGAGGAAAATTGCTTCTGGATCTTACGTTAGATTAAGATCTCCGGATAATGTTATCGAAGAGATAAAGGAAATTATCGCTTTCGATCCAACCCGAAAAGATATTTATCTGGAAGTGGAGACGATGGGTGTAAATCGCAAATGGGATATGGAATTGTGCGCTAAACTGGAGGTATTAAATGCAAGTCTTGGTCATCCTTTGAATTTTGGAGTTAATCTGAGAGTTACACCGAATGCAGATATTGAAAACCTTTTTGTGGCCTTTAAAAGGAGTAATTTCAAATTTGTAAATATTGGATTGGAATCCGGAAGTGAAAGGGTGCGCCGTGAGATATTGAAACGAAGTTACTCAAACGAAGATGTTATTAAAGCGGTTGCTTTAGCAAGAAAGTATAGTTTGAAGGTGAATTTCTACAATCTTATGGGTATTCCGGGAGAAACATTAGCCGATTTTCAGGAAACAATAAGAATAAATAGAATTTGCCAACCCGATTCTCTGATGGTGAGCATTTTTTATCCATATCCAGGAACTGATTTGCATTCTCTCTGTAAGGAGCAAGGATTATTGCATGAACAACTTAATCAGGATATGGAAAGGTCCAAAGCGATTTTAAACCTTCCTGGATTTCCAAAGAAACAAATACAAAAGAATTATATCTGGTTTGACTTTTATGTCTATAAAGGTTACAAACCAATGTACAAAATACTGGCGAGTGTTATGGCGCGTACGGTACATTCAAACTATAGCTTAAATAGATTTTATAGATGGATAACGAGCATTTCCTTTTTCAAGGTTATAAAGCGCTTCCTTAAATCCTAGAAATTTTTGTGTTAAGGAGATAATATCATGGGTGCGATACATGTAACGGTAACTTTATCATGGCCAGAGGCGAAAGAATCGTTTGAAGCGCTATTTTTAGTTGATACAGGAGCAACAGATTCTATGGCGCCTGGTTCTAAGTCAACAAAAGCCGGCTTTAAACCAGCTATTCCTTTAAAATGCGTATCGCAATAAACGCTCTATCTGCAGTAGCAGGAGGTGGAGTTACTTACTTAAATCAATTATTTAAACATCTCTCAATAATAGATGAAAAGAATGAATATATCATTATTACTACAAAAAGAGGGGAAAAAGCGCTCCATATAAATTACAAGAACTTTCAGGTATTTTCTTTTAAAATGCCAAGCCTTTCACCAATCCTCCGCCTGCTTTGGGAACAATTTTGTTTATGGCACATTTTAAAAAAACGAAAGGCGGATATTTTATACTCTCCTGCAAATATTGGCCTAATTTTCCATTCCTTTCCCACTGTCCTCATGATTCAAACAGTAGCGCCTTTTGATTCAGAAATGATAAAAAAACAAAACATATATTATCAATTGAAATTTAATCTTTTAAAGATATTAACTACCTTATCAGTCCCTAAGGCAAGAAATGTTATATTCATAACGAATAAGGCAAGGAAGTATCTGAGTCATTATTATAAACTACCTGAACGTAAAACCTCAGTTATATATCACGGGAGGAGTACATTATTCAGACCGGATTTGGATTACGATCGGTTGCAAGAGATTAAAAAGAAATACGGATTAGGCGAATTTATTCTGTACGTCTCTAATATATATCAATATAAAAATTTTTGGGAATTGATCAAGGCGTTTTCGCTGATTAAAGATGAGGTCAATCCCGATTTAAAACTTGCGCTTGTAGGAAGAAGTTTTGATAATAGGTATACGGAATCATTAAAAGCCCTTGTTTCGAGTGAGAAAATGGAAGATCGTGTCATATTTTTCGGACACGTTCCTTATGAAGAAGTGCCTTTTTTATATGTGCTTTGTAAGTTATTCGTATATCCGTCAACATGTGAATCCTTCGGGATGACTCTGGTTGAGGCAATGGCTTGCGGGGCGACTATTTTATCATCAAATATAGAGCCGATGCCGGAAATATGCCAGGATGCAGCAAGGTACTTCGATCCTTTTAATCCACAAGATATTGCTGAAAAGATAAAAGCCGTATTGTCGAATACTATTTTATTACAAGAATTAAGGCAGCGTTCACTAAAAAGAGCAAGTCGCTTTAGCTGGGAAGAAACGGCGAGAAAGACGTTACAGGTATTTGAAAAATGGTAACAGTTCACGTGGTGTGTATGACAACCCCCTGACTCCCCCTTTATTAAGGGGGAGTACAGACGCCCCGCCGGGGCGTCTCTACAAAATTCCCCCTTAGAAAAGGGGGCAATGGGGTTGTATCCTGCATACATTTCAAACCGGCTGAACTGTTACATGGAAGGTTTAAAATGCAGAAAGAGAAAGTCTTAATAGTTAAGGTAGGGTACTCAGAAACACTTGACGGCGAGATAGGTATGATAACAAGCCTGGGTGATGTACTCAGGAGTACTGTGTTATTGCATCTTTATAAGCATGCTCATGTCACCTGGCTTGTTGATGAAAAGGCATTTCCCCTTCTCAGGGGTAATCCTTTTATCCAGAGAATACTTCCTTATGACCTTACCTCCATACTTCAATTACAATCAGAGAGATTTGATACGGTTATTAATCTTGAGAAAGTTCCCGGATTGTGTGCATTTTCAGATACGATTAATGCATGGCGTAGATACGGTTTTAGGTTTGATCCAGAAAACGGAATTGCGCTTGTTTACGACGGCTCTCAACACGTATTAGAGATCTGTATGGATCCGGAGTACAAGAAAAAAACAAAGAAATACTGGGAAGAGATTCTTTTTGAGATAGTTGGGGCAAAATGGCAGGGTGAGAGTAGCATTCTGGGATATAAACCGAAATCCTCTCTTGTGCATGATATCGGTTTTAATTATGATGTGGGTAAAAAATGGCCAAATAAGGCATGGCCAATGGAATATTGGAAGGAACTCGAGAATCTTATTGGGAGTAAATATACAATTTCATGGCAGCAAGGCTTGAAAAATATAGAGGAATATTTTGAATGGATAAATTCCTGCCGTATATTTGTAACCAATGATAGTTTAGGTTTACATATAGCTTGTGCATTAAATAAAAGAATAGTTGCACTGTTTGGACCTACACTTGCATCTGAAATTTATGTACCAAATAGTATAAAATTAGTGCCTAAATCTGATTATAATTGTATACCTTGTCTGATCCCCAAATGTATCCAAGGCAAATCATGTATGAATTATATAGAACCCAAAATGGTTTACGATGCAATTGAATGTAGTATAAATGATAGGTAATTTTTAATCACA
>Ga0154328_1220_pt2 | contig 29339 bp, 29 predicted proteins | sample RifGroA2_FD_115856 | JGI IMG/M metagenome (GOLD analysis project Ga0154328, IMG submission 115856) | Planctomycetes bacterium GWA2_39_15
TTTTTAACACGTTAAAACGCTGTTTTAGTGGGTGTTTTTTAGAATTAAAACAGTATCCCTGTGTAGCAAATACCTAATAAAGTGGACTTTCAAAAAATATGGCGTACTTCAGAGAGTGTCTAATAACATGTACACGCATTGCTACCCACCCCTTTTTGTATTTTATAAGCATTAGAGGTTATATATGAGTACGGTATCCTAAAAAAATATCCCCAACCCTCTCCCCTGTTTAAGTCGTACTTATGTCGTACCTAATCATAAAAGAAGGTAAAAACAGATATAAACAAAAAATAAATGAATTTCCTTGAATGCCTTAAAAATAGTGGTAGAATCAAAATTCACCAAAAGCTATCAAAAGACATAAAAGCACACAAAAAAGAACAGTGGTTTACACAAAATAAACCCTTATTAAAAGGTGCAAAGCGATGAAATTTCGTAATATCACTATTACTCCGAAACTTCCCAGCTTTAACATTAATAAGCTATCACATGCCGTAAAGCAATTCAGAACAAATACTGCCTGGGGTCTGGATATCGGCGGACACGCTTTAAAAGCTGTGAAGATTATGCAGACGCCAAATGGATTGTTTGTTGAAGATATGGATATCATTGAATATCCTGTGATTCCACTAGGTGTTAATTTCATGCAATCTCAATACATTAGTGAAGCTGTTCACGCTTTTTTATCAAAGCATCATATTAAGAAAACGGATAATATATTGGTATCCATTCCGGGGCATCTCATATTATCAAGATTTACCACCATTCCACCTGTAGATGATAAACAATTAAAAGACGTCGTCAATTATGAAGTGAAACAACAAATTCCATTTGATTCCAAAGACATTGTGTGGGACTACTATTTACTAACTGAACGAACTCCAGGTATGGAGAGCTTAGAGGCCGGGCTTTTTGCATCCAAGAGAATTTCTCTTGACAATATATTGACAAATATCGGACTTCTTAAACCAAAATTAACTACATTGCAAGTCTCGCCTCTGGCTATTTACAATTTTACACTTTTCGACCGGCAAGTTTGTGACCCAACAATTATTATAAATATTGAGGCAGAAAACACCGATTTGATTATAGTTGATGGCATGCATTTTTGGATTAGAAGTCTCCCACTTTTCAGTGTAGATGCTGATTTTGTGAAAGAAATCCAGAGATCAATAGAGTATTATATGTCTTTATCCAAAGAAACGGCTCATTTTAAAACCATTTTATTAATGGGTCACGGTTTCAAAGATTCACACAATATAAATTTTATAACTGACAATTTTAAATATGAGGTAAAAGTTCTTAAAACCCTGAACAATTTGAGATTGTCCGATAAAGTTAATCCTGCATATTTCAACGAAAGTCTTATAGATTTGGGTGTCGCTTTAGGACTAGCAATCCAGGGTATAGGATTATGCCGGGTAAAAACAAATTTATTACCGCAGGAACTAATCAAAGCAGTAAAAATATCCAGAAAAAAACCTTATGCTATAGCCGTTCTCGGCTGTTTAGCCCTGTCACTTGCCATTCAATACTGTGGATCGCGTATTCAAATCAATGCTCTTAACAATTCCAGCAATTATCATCAAAAAGTATTACAAAACATAAAAGAACTTGAAAAAAAATATAAAAATACTGAATCCCTTGCACAAACTAGTAAATCAGCACTTAACCTTATTTCGTCCATTGACTCTTCAAGATTTTTTTGGATTGAGTCATTAGATAAATTATTATCCTTAATCCCGAATAATGTATCTATAACCAACATTCAAACCTCGTGGATAGATGCCGATACATTGAAAAAGGAAGTTGCTGGTAAACCGACGTCTCAAGGGTTTTTCCAGGCTAGAAAACAAGGTACATCAGTAAAACCCGGTACTTATAATAAAATACTCTTTATGGGAATCAAGGGAGAAAGCAAGGATCCTGGCATAAGCTTTATAGAAGAACATATTTTAAAACCTATCCAAAATTTAACCCTCTTTGATCAAAAAGTGCCTGCATTCAAAGATGTGGAAATAGTTCCAGGTTCGTGCCGTCAAATAGAATTTAAAGAAAGCAAAGATGGGTGTATTAGTTTTGAGATACGCTGGATTGTAAAAACACAGGATGAAATCCAGGCGGAGACTAAATCATTGCCTTCAATACCCGGCACCCCAACATCGTCTGTAAAATCCTGAGTGCAGGGAAGGAAATGTTAATTTATGGATATCGGTAAAAATGTAAATTTGTCAAAACTCAGGGAAACCCTGCATGGTATTTTTACTGTCATATATAGCTTCTGGATATTAATTGGTAGTGTGTTTTTTATACTGATAACATTCTTTTTTGTATTTATATATCCCCTTTCAGGTTTCTATAACAGGGCTTACAACGGGTTCAATGATTTAATAATGGCATTAGAACAATATGCCTTTAAAAAAGACATTTATAATGACAAATGGATCGCATCAAAAAAACAGGAGGCTGACTTGTATGATAAAGAGTATGAAAAATGCAAGTCCTTTCTAAAAGAAAAAGACTCTCGGCTGGAAGCATTTTTCTTAATAGAAGACCCTGAAAAGGGCATGGTTGAGATTGAGGATGAGGCGATCTGGAAGAACGAATATTTAAAAAGAGTTTCGGCGTTGTTAGCAAAATTAGAGGCAAATAATATTACCGTTAGCGAAGGTGCCTTGCCATTTCAAACGTGGGGTTCGGATATCCCAACATGGGATACTATTCTGCCTGTACAAAAAAGATTCTGGATTTTAGAGTCTCTTGTCAATATAGCTACTAACAATACTGGGGTTATAAGGATCGAAAGGATTACATTTCGGGAATCGGTCTATACCTATGACTCTTCTCTTGCAAACATTTATTCAGTTATACCAATCACCTTAAAAGTTGAATTACAGTCAGACCGTATTAAATATTTATTATACGAAATTCTTAAATCGGATATTCCGTTCGTTATTGAAGGTATCAATATTTTAAGTACTGATAAAATTTTTAATCCTGGTTCTTTAACAGAAAGTGAAGGGACTTTAATTAAAGATACGGATAAAAACTTACTTAACCCAATTATTGACATTGCTATTGATGCGTATGTTATAGATTATAAGACGTAATTAAAAACATGGATATTAAAAACTTTATATTTAAATATATTGAGAAATTAATACTCGGCATTACGGTGTGTTATCTTATATATACCTTCGTTCATAATTTTATAATATTGAATTTAGAGACGCATAGAATGGACACAAAATTATTATCATTATCCAGCACAATTGACAGAAAGCTCAAGGCAAGTACGTCTCCTGCAATAGATACTGAGCTAAAGGATGCAGCACAGTTGGAACAACGTTTAGCAACTCCTCCTTCTGTAAGTTTTTTACAACGGCACCAAGTCTTCAGTAAGTTTTCAAAAGGAGAAGCAGTTTCTGAGGTTACTACTAGAGATTTATTAAAAAAACAGGAATTAGAAGCTACACGGCGTTTAGAAGGTGCGCCACCAGGAAATATAGAATTTATCTTTAAAGGAGGTACTACTGATATGGCGCTGATTCAAGTCAGGAAACTATATAAAGATAAATGGTGGGTAGAAAGCTTTGTGGTGGAGAAAGAGAAAACTATTGGTGAAATGAGAATAATTGGGAATGATACTGTAAACTTTGATACACAATGTAAATTAATAGAAATTATTCCTCTTGCACAAAAACCGTTTGTTATTAAAAAAACCGTGGCTCTGAGGGATGAAAAGGGCGAATTTTTAGGCACTTCTATTACAGAAGAAACACACATGATTTCAACTTCAAAGATTGTATTTGAAACCAAAAAAGGGGAATCTTGCAATCTGTGGATAGGAGAATTAGTAAATATTGGGACAGACACCATTACAGTTCAACCAACAAATATCTCTTCGACTAATTAACAGACATTTTTTAAAAGAGGGCAACATGAAAAGCATCTTTTCTATAATCCCAACCATTCTATTGATCTTATTGCTCCTTGTACCATATCAACTATTAGCACAAAACAAAGATATTTCGGGTACACCAACTAGCGCTTCTATTACAAATAATCATTATCTCAAGACTGCAAAGACATACCTTGTACTAAATGACTATGCTAAAGCAATTGATGAACTCGAGCTGGCTATTCTTTTAGAACCTAATAATGAAGAGGCACAGACGTTATTAAAGGAAACCAGAAAAGTTTTAGAAGGTGAAATAAAGTCGCTTGGGGTGCAAGACAAAAAACGTGAAACAGAAGATAAAACAGATACACCTCCTAAAGATACGTATCAACTAATGCAAAACGTATATACTGCTATCAAAGAAGAACGATATAATGATGCCTTAGAAATAGTAGATTTAATCCTTATAATTGATCCTATTAACAAAGAGGCGTTATATATTAAAGGAAAGATAAACGAGGTGAAACATACACGCACAACTGAGAATTTAAAAACTACGCAATCGCAAGAAAAATTAAAAAGCTATGAATACCTCAAGGAAGCATCCATTCCTTATCAGGGCACCTTAAGATTTCCTGCGAAGGAGCAGTGGAAGGATATTTCAAGCCGTATTCTTCCAGAGTTGGATAGAATTGTAGAAGAAAACAAGAGAAAAACTGAGCAACTCCGACTGATTCCAAACCCGGCAGGATGTGAGCTTCCGAAGGCTATTGAAGATGCACTGAATACAATCGTTTCGTTTGAGTTTTTAGATACTCCCTTAAAAGATGTTGTAGTTTTCATAAGAGAAAAAACAAATATTAACATGATCATAGATTCAGAGGCTGGAAACGCTCCAGTTACATTGAAACTTAAAGATGAACCATTAAGGACCGCCATGAAATATATCTTACCCAAGGGGTGTGAATATGTTGTTGAAGGGAATATTATTCATATTTATAAACAAAAAATGGAGATGAGGGTTTATGATGTGCGTGATATATTAATTAATTTTGATGATAAAGAACCTCTTAGATTTGATATTACAGCGGCTGCAACCTCTCAAATGGGTTTAAGTAAGGCGGAATCAGTCAAAGTAAAGGACCCTTCTGAACGTGTATTGGACCTGATTGAACTGATCGCTATTACTGTTGAGCCATTATCGTGGTCATCCAGTGCCAGTGTTATTGGCGCATCTGCTACCGGTGGACAACAACGGCGCGTTAATATTCCAGGTCATGGCGAGGGTAGTATAATTGCGAGGATGGGTCAACCTGGTGATTTAGTGGTAGTAAATACTAAACATGTCCATAAACAAATTGAGGATCTGTTGGCTTCTTTAAGATCATCACAAAATCTCCAGGTGAGTATAGAAGCCCGCTTTATCACTGTTTCAGATGAGTTTATGGAAGATATTGGAAGTAACATCACTAATTTCTTCAGTGATAAAACATCAGTTACAACAGGCGCAGAGAGCATCAGTGGTGGACTCAACTTAAACTATTCTATACTAAATGATTCAATGTTAGCAGGTTTTTTAAGGGCTGTCCAGGAAAGCAAAGACTCCGAGTTCCTTACTTCTCCACGAATAACACTCTCAAATACACAGCGAGGAAACATTGCCGTCATTAAAACCATTAATTATGTTCAGAGCACCACCGTTTCTGAAGGGGTTGTAACTCCGATTATTGGCACGATACCACAGGGAACTACGTTTGATGTGCGACCTATTGTAACCGCAGACAGAAAGTACGTCTATCTTGAAGTAACTCCTTCTATTTTTGAAGTCGAAGAGATTACATCATTTACTTTCAGCGGATTAAATCCAGATGCTAACGTAGGAGGTGGAGGCGCCGGGACTACTAATATCCCTCCTGAACAAACAGTCCAGTTACCAAAGGTAAATGTTTCTCAGGTATCTGTTACAGTCTGTGTACCTGACATGGGCACGCTTATGATTGGTGGGCTGGGTTCTATAAACAAGGATAATTCAACAACTGGTATCCCAATATTATCTAAAATACCAGTTTTAAAAAGATTATTTTCCCGTGACCAGAAGTCTAATATAAAGTCAAATCTGATTATCCTTTTAAGACCCACAATTCTTATAAAGGAAGAGCAGGAAGCAAAATTTCTCAGCATGTCGAACAAAAAGGTTGATGCAAAAAGCCCAGATAACAAAAAAGATTAAGGCGTCTTTGCTACTGATTAATTATATTCAAAGAATTTCAGTTGGTAATTGCCAACTTGCTCAAAAATATTATAATTAGCAATAGGAATATTTATCAAACCAGGAGGTATCATTATGCGCAGAATAAATAACACAAATACAATTCTACTAATTATTATTGCCTTATTAGTTATGCTTCTAATCTTCAAGAATACGACAAATTATGTAGTGGCGCAAGGAGATGGAAATGCAAGGCATATCTTTGGTGTAGTTGGAGAACGGCTAAATAACAGGCAGCCATTTTATCTTGTTGATACTAATGAGGAGACCATCATGGTCTATGAATATTTTCAGGGAGGTGGATTAGGATTCGTAGCAGCTCGAAGTTATAAATATGACAAAAAATTACAAGAACATGGAAGGCCTTATGGTATGTCTATTGAAGATGTGAAGGCTGAAATCATAAAAGCACAAGCAAAATAATGCAGGATTGCTACAATTCCCCGATGTTAGAACTCTTTTTGGAGGCAATTTGAATCAGTCTTGTTTTGAGTTGTGCAAATGGAAAATTTTTACCTGGGCAGGCCGTTCCCTTTTGATGTACCTGATTATGTAATAATACATTTGCCAGAGGAATATTATATCTTCTGGAAAGATATTGGACAAGGTTTACTAGCGACTCGAACTGTTTGTTAGTAGGGTTGCCTCCATTTTCGAAGTCGCCGACCAAACAAATCCCAATTGCCACACGATTGCAATTCATATTCGCTGTATGCGCCCCATGTATTTGCTTTTTCCACCGATTAGCAACCTCAATCTCACCATCCCCTGAAAACGACCCGTTTCCAATCACAAAATGATAGGCCAGACCATATTCCCAACCCCTTTTTTTTCTATGATAATAATCAAATCTGGTAGCATTTCCCTTTACGGTGGCGCTATGATGAATGACAATATACTTCCACTGGTTTTCACTTACATCAATATTGCATAGTTGCGCAACATTTTGCGGAGGGGCAGGCTTTTTAAGTTTTCCACCATCGGAAAAGGATAAGTAAACAAATAGTCCCGATGTCGCAACAATTGTTGCTATCGAAAGACATTGAATAATTCTTTCATATTTACGCATGTTTTTAAACATTAGGGATATTTCTAACAATTCGATAATATATCTTGGTTAAGGACTGACTGATAAATCTGTTTTGAAACAAAATAAGCCTAACTGTGAAAATATTCTTTTTTGGAACATCTTCGGCAGTAAGGCTATCTTTAAAACGGTATTAGAACTTTTTCAATTTAGGATACTTCAACCACATACGTATAAAGTGTTTTAAAGACCCTGTTACTTTGCGTCCCCCGATCACTCGGTGTTTGCCTTTATCGATGCTTTAATTATAAATGCAAATCCTGCATTGTCAACATGTAAATTATTGATAATTTATGCCGACCACCACGATAAACTTCAACTAAATTACCCCTCATGCCTTTGCAAAGGTTACCATTTCCATATTTATTTTGCAAAAACTACATATAATATTATCAGGGAAGATGGCAGCCTGGGCGTCCATAATATTAAATATGTTAAAGATCTTCTAAACTACAGCATCATAAATTTACAATCTGTGTAAATCTGTTTAATCTGCGGTTAGGTATTAATTGATTAATTATGATTGAGGAACTTGTACATTTTTATGCAGATAGGCTGAAGCTGGAAGGGGTGCGGACATATAACGAAGACACTCCACCATCCCCGGCAATCCTTTTATGTGCACTGATCCCAATTTGGGTGGTGATATGGATAACAACGTTATTACAAGCCTTGCACGTGTTTCAGCCGACATGGGGTTTACATCTCTTCGGTTTAATTATAGAGGCGTTGGGAATAGCGAAAGCCACAAAGAAGATACTGCCCAAATATTTCAGTATTGGGAAGAATCTTTGAGCGGCGAAAACTACATGGGTGCTGTTACAGACACGCATGCCGCCCTCAACTATTTGGTATCACAGGTTGATGTTAATAGTGTAGTTTTTATTGCAGGGTATTCATTTGGCGCTATAGTTGGTCTGCGTGTAGGCGTTGAAAGAAGTAACAAAGTGACGGGAATTGCCTCCATTTCCACCCCGTTTGGCATATACAACCTGGATTATTTACAACACTGCAATAAGCCAAAATTGTTTATTTATAGTCAAAATGATTTTGCAACTTCTGAGGAAGATACCTTAAAGGGTTTTGCAATATTATCATCCCCAAAAACCTTGAAATTAATAGAAAATAGTGACCATTTCTATAGGATGCAAGAGGACAGAGTTTCACGTGAGGTCTGTGATTATTTTAAAAAGTTACTAAGGGATACCTAGTAAATTTGTACATATCCAAAAATAAGTAGGGGTGAACGGCCGGTTGCTACTACAAGATATAATGAGTTTTGTGATTGAGTTACTCAGCCATCCCAATGTTTTCAATCATAATTTCCTGAGACAGTGGGTTGGTAGTATCTGTCATCACTTCTATGTTTAACTGAGCCCCTTCAGCAACTGTTCCTCGAGCGGCGTGAACAAAATGCTCACGAAGGTGGTTGGGTGAGATATGAGATAATGCACCAATCTTGATCGTTACGCTGATTATCTTACTTGCACGTTGTTCACGTGCAACGGTTGAAATTTTACAAATGAGGTCAGAAATAAGAGAAAATTCGTGCATATATTATATTGCAAATGAAGCAATTACAACCCCCCTGAATTCCCCTCTAGTAAGGGGTAATTCAGGGATGTATTGGTTTAATACCTTACCAACGATAACTACTATTTTTAGCATTTTATAATATGTTGGTATTTTTAGTGTTGTTCTGTGCCTTTCCGTGGTGAAGTGTTATGATATCTTGACGCACACGTTTTAATACTTCCTGAGCCGCCTTTTCGACTTCCTCAGAAAGTCTCACTCCCGTCTCAAAGCATTTTCCTTCAATACCATAAACGATAAGGTATTGGGGTAACTGTTTAAGCGCCCTTGCAAGTTCAATGGCTTCAGCAACACCAAAGGTGTGTGTAGAGCAATGAAAATACTTTGTTGGAATGGGCTGTGGGGATGCATTGAACCGATGAAGAGTTCCAGGCTTTGCTCCTGAGCAAACTGCATCAATAATTATAACTGCGTCGTAGTTCTTCCATAACTCCGTTAAAACCGAGCCATCAGTGCTTTCTTCGAGGATATTGACATGATCAAGTATCTGTTTCTTCAGGTGTTGAGCAACAATGAGTCCTACAGCGTCATCACCGCGATACGCATTGCCAACACCGATTACTAAAATAGAAGATTTGCCATGTGTAATGGAATCGGAAAACATCATTTCTGTTCTCGATCTATATGTAGTTTCAAAAAATGTGTAGCGCATGAGATACATGGATCGTAGTTACGTATTGCCTGCTCACACTGTAGCGTAAGCCTCTCGTCCGGGAGATGCAGATATTTCGGGATAAATTGCCAGAGGTCGTTTTCGATGGTCTTCTGATTCTGTGATGTAGGTGGAACAATCCTGGCATCTACGATTATACCTTTTCCATCAATACTGTAACGATGATAGAGGATGCCACGTGGCGCTTCTGTGCAACCAAAACCTGTAGCAACGGTAGGCTGGGCTTGTATTGACGGTTTTTCAGGTTTCTCATATTGATCAATTATACGCAATGCTTCGTCACAGGCATAAAGGATTTCTACGCCACGAACGATAATGCTCTTAAATGGATTACGGCAAACTGGAGAAAGTCCTGCTGAACGTGCCGCCTCTTGTGCGGATGGAGAGAGTAGGTCAAAGTTCAGGTTATATCTTGCGAGAGGACCTACAAAATATGCGCCTCGCTCTTTAATCGCAGAATGGAGGGCGTTTGAATGTTGCACGTGTTCTTCAATAAAGTAATTTTCGTATTCTTGTATTGAAATATCTAATCCTTTATTTGAAACAAGCCTGCCTTCGTTAAGAGGGTATTCATTGATGTGACGGAGTGCAACAAATTCGTAGTCTTGTTCAAAATCTGGAAAATTGAGAGTGGCAGTCCATCGTACTGTTTCCAGAGCTGCATCCCTTGCCCATTTGAGCTTTTCGGCAATAGGAGCCAATTCCTGCATGGAGGGCACTTTATAAAATCCTCCCACTCGTACATTTACTGGGTGGATTTCTCTGCCGCCAAGGAGTGCAACAATTTCATTGCCTATCTTCTTTAGCTGTAATCCACGTTGAACGATATCAGAATGGTCTTTTGCCATCTGGATTGCATCAGGATAACCAAGAAAGTCGGGTGCGTGCAGCATATATACATGAAGTGCATGACTTTCTATCCATTCTCCACAGTAAATAAGCCTGCGCAAAGCTCGAAGCTGGCCTTCAACCTTAACGCAGAATGCATATTCCATTGCATGTACAGCGCTCATCTGATAAGCAATGGGGCATATTCCACAAATGCGTGCTGTAATATCCGGGGCTTCAGTGTAGTTGCGCTCGCGTAAAAATGCCTCAAAAAACCTCGGTGGCTCGAAGATTTTGAGTTTGACATCTGCTAATTTGCCATCTTTTACCTTAATGTAAAGGGCACCTTCGCCTTCAACACGTGCAAGGTAGTCAACTTTAATAGTTTTACTTCTCATAAGCCTCGCTCTCCTTGCGAAATGGTTCTGCGTAAGCATTGAAGGTGCGAAATGTTCTTACGATATTATCTTTGTCTAGTCCAAGTTGGCTAAATTGTGAACTTAGCGAGGTAGTATTTGGCGTCTCCATGGGGCCATAGCAGCCATAACAACCGCGATGATAAGATGGGCAAATTGCATTGCATCCAGCGTGTGTTACAGGTCCTAGACATGGTATGCCGCATGATACCATTACACACACATTGAATCGTCGTTTACACTCAATACAAACACTATATGATGGCGTGTTCGGTTTGCGTCCATGCAAAAAGGCACTCAAGACTTCGAGCAACTGGCGTTTGTTTATTGGGCAACCGCGTAATTCATAATCAACGGGGACATGATTTGCAATTGGCGTTGATTTGTCAAGCGTTTCTATGTATTGTGGTTTAGCATATACTAACGAAATAAAATCATTTACATTTTTAAAGTTACGTAACGCCTGAATACCGCCGGCTGTCGCACAAGCGCCAATCGTAACCAGTAACTTTGAATTTTGGCGAATTTTCTGGATACGTTTAACATCATGCTGTGTAGTGATTGATCCCTCGACAAGAGAGATGTCATAAGGGCCTTTCCTTACAGTACTAGTTGCCTCAAGAAAGTATGCAATATCTACCCTGTTGGTTATTGCTAGTAATTCATCTTCGCAGTCCAGAAGGCTCAATTGACATCCGTCGCATGAGGCAAATTTCCAAATTGCAAGTTTTGGTTTTCGTTTTATGGTCATTTTAAATTAGTAGTTGAGCCACGAATTTACACAAATAAACACGAATGAAAAATATAAATACTTAAGGAGATTCGTTAGTGGCTAATTAATGAACTACTATATTTCCCGCTTTCCAAAAATAGCCTTAATACGATCGAGTCTAAATACAGGTCCATCTTTACATACAAAACAAAATCCAAACTGGCAATGTCCACAAAGTCCGATTCCGCATTTCATGTTGCGTTCCATTGAAATGAAAATGTTTTCTGTTTTAATACCACAATTTTGTAGTTCCTTTATAGTAAAGCGGATCATCACCTCAGGACCGCAAATCATTGCTATTGTTTGCAAAGGATCAAACTGAGCTCTGGGGATAAGCGTAGTAACCACACCCACATTACCACGCCAATTTCCTTTAGCGCTATCAACTGTAACCTTTACTTCAACGTCGAAGCGGCCTCTCCATTGTTCTAATTCTTTTTTATAAAGCAAGTCCTCCGGCATTCTTGCACCATAGAGAAGTACAATTCTCCCATACTTTTCACGTTGTGAAATGAGTTGGTATAATGCCGGGCGAAGCGGCGCTAATCCAATTCCTCCAGTTACAATTACAATATCTTTTCCAAGTGAATCTTCCAGTGGCCAATAACTTCCAAATGGACCACGTACGCCTAATACGTCCCCCTTTTTTAATTTACTTATAGCTTTTGTTACAGTTCCTACTGAACGTGTTGTGTGTTTAAGAACTTCAGGTTTTGAAGGGTCTCCGCTTATGGAGATTGGGGCTTCTCCTACACCGAACACATAGAGCATATTAAACTGTCCGGCTGAAAATGGGAATTCGTGAGTACCGTTTGTTGATTTGAGTTCAATTGTAAATGTGTCGTGTGTTTCCTTTCGCACCCATTGAATACAAAACTGGGCAGGAAGCATCGGATTAGAGTCTTTTATCATCGTTGCTCTCACAGTGAACGCCATAGACATCAAGAAGTTGTAATCTTGTCGCCTCCAAACGCTGCGTAATTATATGGGTGAAACGCTTTAATAATTCATAACCCAGGTCGTGGTTTTGTTCACATTTGGTACGGAGACATCTTCCATCCATTGCAATTGCACAAGTAGGCTCTAAAACACGTGCATCATAGTGCCAGTGAAACGGTGGAACAAGCCACGACCAGCCAAGCACATCGCCATCCCCTATGGTTTGAATTGTTATCGGACCGCGGATTGGGGTGAATATTTCAAGCGCCACTTTACCAAAATGGATTACGTAAAAATTATTAGCTTCTTCACCCTCACGCAGAATAAACTGTCCGATATCAAATCGGACTTCATTTGAACATCCCATGATAGTTTTAAGATAGCTTGGATCAATACCTTTAAAGAATGGATGTTCTGCTATATATTGTTCAATTGTTTTCATCGTCCTTCTCCTTTACTGTAATGGTTCACTGCAAGAGCGCAAAGAAGAGGTGGGAAGGAGGGAAGTTTTGTGAATCCGACCCTCTTGGATTCACAATCTCACAATCTCACAACTTCTCAACTTCTTTGCTCTTCTAAGCCCTCTGTGGTTTTCTTTTCAGTGGTTTGCTCGCTTTCACGAATGGCGCTGACTTCTTCAGTAATATCAATAGCAACAGGACACCATGTGATACATCGTCCACAACCAACACAGCCCGACGTGCCAAATTGGTCAATCCATGTGGCAAGTTTGTGTGTCATCCACTGGCGATACCGCGACTTTGCAGAAGATCGGATACTTCCGCCGTGAATATACGAAAAATCCATCGTAAAACATGAGTCCCACTTCCGCCAGCGTTCGGCATGCTCACCGGTCAAGTCTGTGACATCCTCAACTGTAGTGCAAAAACAAGTAGGACAAACCATTGTGCAGTTGGCACACGTCAGACAACGTTTCGCTGCATCATCCCAACGTGGATGTTCATAGTTTTTGTAAAGTAAATCTTTGATGTTTGCCGTGTCCATGCTTTTACAGATTTGTTCTGCTGTTTTTTTTACAACAATGTCAGCAGCATACTTCTCCTCATCATTTGCAATCTTGTACGGGATTTCATGTAGAATTCCCGCCCCCAGTTCAGTGCCTATTTCTACTATGAAATAGTGTCTATCGTTTTTGAGTATCTCTGTCAAAGCAAGATCAAAACCAGAGGATACTTTAGGTCCTGCGTTCATTGATGCACAAAAGCACGTGCCACCGGCTTTCCCGCAGTTAACAGCCAAAATAAAGATACCCTCACGCCTCAATTTATAGTGTGGATCAGCAAATTTCCCGCCCGTAAAAACTTTATCCTGAATAAAAATTGCATGAATATCGCACGAGCGAACGCCAATAAAGGCAAATTTTTTAATTTTTTCATTATCTGTTAGAAACCGAAAGGTATTCCCATTGCGTTTTGCTTTCCACATGCGTAATTCAGACGGAAATAGGAATTTTTTCCAGGAGTGGGGACCTACCGTATGGTTGAAAAATGCTTTATCGTTTTGTTTTTTAATGCGATATTTGCCGCCTTCCTGTTCGTCTGTGTACCCTATTGGTAAATCGGTAACAGATTTTAATTCATCATACACAATAGCATCTTCACCCAGCGTAGGACCAACAACCTGATAACCCCTCTTGATCAAACCATCAAGGAGTTTCTGGAAATGGGTGCTCTCCAAAATGGCCGTTTCCCTTATTTTTAATGATGGCGCTGTCATATAACTCTGCCTTCAGCCTCGTTGGTTATTACTTTGGCATTATTTTTAACCATTCGTCCATAGTAAGAACGGGTGCAAATTTCCCTGTCTGGCTTGGTACTAACGGAAGAAAGAATTCTACTACTGCACTGTAGTCACTTGCTTCAACAATGATATAATAGTCGTGTTCTGTGACTGTGACGTATGCGCCGAGTACCTTTACTCCTTTTTCTTCAGCCTCTTTTCTCCCTTCCCAAAACTTGTTAAGCATTTTCGCTCCGTCAGCGCTTCTGCCAGGGCAATTTTCAGGTGTATGCGTCCAGTAGGCAACGTATAATGTTTTTTTATCGGTAGTGTTAATTGCCCATCCTTGTTCCTTTTCAGCGCCTTCTGCATATAAATTAGAACTGCATAAAGTTGTAAAAACAAACAAACCAAGAGTGCTGAATATCCCAACCAAACTATGCTTCATTACATTTTCCCCTTTTAAAATATTATGTTTATTGAAAACAAATTATCGCTTTTTCCGTAAAATCAAGAGATTCTGGGAAGACATGCAGGATGGGTTAAGCGATGCGAACCCATCGTTGCCGTTACTGTTGGGTGCGCTATGCTTTACCCGACCTACTTTTAATGTTCAGGAATTTCAAACTATTGTGCCTCCACCTTGATGGGGGAGGCTAGGTGGGGGGTGAAAGAAAAAGCTACGCACCCTCCCTTTGTCCATCCCATCAAGTGAGGGATTATCTTTAATTCATGTAGTCGCCGAAGGCCTAATTTAATGTTTAGGAATTTCAAAGTTGTTGGTTTTAGGTTGTGTGAATCATAATTAAATAATAACACACCCCAGGCCCCTCTTGATAGAGGGGAGATGTGGCGTTTTTCCCCTCTATCAAGAGGGGATTAAGGGGTGTGTTATCATAATAAAAGTCGTTGGGTTTTGTCTTTTAAAACCCAACCTAATTTAACATTAGCATACATAAACAACACAAATATTTATCAACATATTCTTGGCAGTTGATCTCCAACAAGCATATCAATAATTCTTGTCCCGCCAATTACCGTTTTTAGACACACCTTACCTTGCGGTTCTTTAAGTGCCTCTCCAATAATTTCAGCATCTTTGCCTAAGTCATCTTCTTTGAGTATGTCACACACCTTAGCAGCGTCATTTGCTGAAGCGACAATCACAACCTTTCCTTCATTTGCGATATAAAGAGGGTCGTATCCCAGTATCTCACACAAAGCCCTTACGTTGTTATTAATTGGAATATTTTGCTCATTAATCAGGATACCATATTTTTTTGTGTTTACAATCTCATTAAGTGTGGTAGCGAGTCCTCCCCTTGTGGGATCTCTCATAAATTTAATATTGGCGCCAGAGTTAATTAATCTGCCAATAAGACCAGAAAGGGGGGCGCAGTCGCTCTTTATAGATGGACTGAAACCAAGTGATTCCCTTTCAGAAATTACAGCAAGTCCATGGTCTGCAATCGTGCCGCTGATAATTATCTTATCGCCTATTTCTATTCGGGATATGGAAAGGTTGACACCATTATTAACAACGCCTATCCCGCAGGTATTTATATACAGGTTGTCAACGCTTCCGCGTTCCACTACCTTTGTGTCTCCAGTTACAATTTCGACACCAGCAACTGCAGCCGTTTCTTTCATGGAATTCACAACCTTTTCAAGCAGTGACATCTCAAAGCCTTCTTCAATAATAAATCCTGCGGACAAAAACATGGGTTTTGCACCCACAACTGCGAGGTCATTTATAGTGCCGCTAACAGCAAGCCTTCCGATATCACCGCCTGGGAAAAACAATGGTTTAACAACATAAGAATCTGTAGTGAAAGCCAATCTCGCACCGTTAAATTGTAAAATAGCCGAGTCACCTAGCTGAGATAGCGCTTCATTGCTGAAGTTAGGTAAAAATAGCTGCCTTATAAGCTCGTGCGTTAACTTCCCACCGCTGCCATGGGCGAGGGTTATTTTGTCATTTTTCATTTTAAAATCTATAATACAATTAACTGTAAATAAAAGTATTAACGATATTAGTTTTAAATATTTACAATTTACGAATTACGATTTTAGATTTAAAAATCGTAATTCAGAAATCGTAAATGGTAAATTGCTTACTGGTTCCGGCCTTTTAGGGTTCAGTTTCGCCATATTTATAATAAGCTGCGCAAGTTCCTTCGCCGGAAACCATGCATGCTCCAACTGGATGCTCTGGATTGCAAGCCCCTTTAAATAGCTTACAATCAGATGGCGTTTTTACACCCCGGAGAATATCACCGCATATACATCCATTAGATGCGGAATGCGGATTTTGGATTCCGGAATCAATCCGAAATCCGAAATCCAAAATCCGAAATACCTTGCTTGCGTCAAACCTCGCATAACGGTTTCTAAGTTTAAGTCCACTTTTGGGGATAAGTCCCAATCCGCGCCATTCGACGTCGCAAGGCTCAAATACCTTGTCTAATATGGCTAAAGCCGTTGGATTCCCATTGCATTTTGCCACCCTTGAATACTGAATCTTGACACCCGCCTCTTTTTTTACGATTTGTTCAAGCAACATATATATGCCTTGCAGTATGTCCAATGGCTCAAAACCGGCGATGACGCACGGGATATGAAAATCTTGTGCGATAAATTCATAAGGTCTTGAACCAATGATAGTGCTCACATGTGCAGGGCATAAGAATCCATCTAAATTTAATTCTTTGTCTCTTAACAAGGCTTCCATTACGTGCGGCATGGTTTTGTGTGATGTGAGCACGAAGTAATTATTCAGATTACTTCTTTCTGCCTCAAGAACGGAGGCGGCTATTGTTGGTGTTGTCGTTTCAAAACCTATTCCCAAAAATATCACCTTTTTGTCGGTATTCTTTTCTGCTATTTTCATTGCATCGCGTGTAGAATAAACCACTACAACCGAAGCCCCTTTAGCCTTTTCCTTTTCAAGACTTGATGAAGAGCCGGGCGCCCGAAATAAGTCGCCGAACGTGGTAATTATTATTTCGTTGGCAAATTTATGCAATATAGTAATAGCAGTATCTATAAAACTAACAGGCGTTACGCATACAGGACATCCAGGCCCTGAAAGCAGCCGTATGTTTGGCGGGAGCAGTCTTTTCAGTCCATATCTGTAAACTGACATGGTATGACTACCACACACCTCCATGATGGTAATTTTGCGGAAACCTTTAACCAGTTCGGCTATTTTATCTGACAAACTGATAGCTATAGTTCCATTGCGAAACTCATCTATGTATTTCATTAGATATCCAAACAATTGAATAGTTTCATTAATGTCTTATGATTTTACTTTCATTTTAGAGTGATTCAAGACAATTTAATATTGTTTTTATAACGTATTTTTGTATAGTTATGATTACGTCTTATATCAGAAAGGGGGCATTCAAATGAGTAAGCATTTATATGCAATTGTAGATGGCGAGGTACATCCTTTCAATTGTTACAAGAAATACACTGAAATAGACGCACTTGTTGCATACGCTAATACGGAAGAACACGCAATGGAGTTAGCAACTATGTATGAACACGGAGAGATTGAGCCGGCAGCTTTTCGGTGTAATAAATGTGGTGGAACTCATCAGGTATTACAGTAAAGTGGGGAATAACCCGACCGAACATTTATCATAATTCAGTATAATAATGGATAATGTTGCAATATATTGAAAATATCTTCGGATCTCAAAACGATACTGTTTGTTTTCGCTTGACATCCGCTTGCTATACGATAATATGCTGACAATTATAGAATAAAGATAAAAATGAATGTTCGGGACACAAAAGGAGAAGACTATGTCAAAGAAGGAATTACTCGACCGAGAGAAGATAGACGAGTTTGTAAATGCCCAGCTATCAGCGCCAGTCTCCCTTCTGCGCGAGTTGGTTGACTATGGCGTGGACCTGATTGACAGATGCGGACAAGCGGGAGGCTCTTTGTCGGACCTCGTTGTCACAGGACATTTCTTCAAGCATGCAGTGAGCATGCTTGATTCCGTGGAAATACTTCTTTCGCGCGGTGCTGTATTTGCTTCGGGTGTCTCTGCTCGTTCAATGCTTGAGGCGTACATGTATCTTGAGTGGCTACTAAATGCAGACACAGACAATCGCGCGCGGCATTTCTACGTCTGGCATCTTCGCCAGAAACGCGAGTGGGCACGCAGGGTGATTCCCGGCACTGATGAGAACAAAAGATTTCAGACACACCTGAACACCATGTCCTACATGAATGATCCGGCGAAGCGCGCCGCAATCGAAGTTGAGGGCATGAAACAAGATGCCGATCTGACGAACATCTTGACCAACGCCAATAACAAACCGATCAACGATCAATTTGATAACAGGAAGACCAGGGCATTCGATGTCCCATGGTACAGACCAACTGGGCCTCAGTTTATTGGCGACATTGCCAAGAATCTGTCTCTTAAATCTGAATACAATTTCTTTTATTCACAGTTCTCGGACATCACACACGCGGGTGCTTTCGACAAGCATATCAGGTCCGATGGCAAAGCAGTCATTTTTGAGCCCATCAGAAGCCCTGAGGGTATTGACACGGTTGTCAATGTAGTCGCCACACTTGCCTTTCGAGTCTTCCGCCTCATCATCAACAAATACTTCCCGTCAGAGCTTCAGACATTCAACCAGAATTATATCACGCAATGGCGAAGCCGATTTCTATCCGTTCCAAAAGTACGGATCACGGAAAGCAAGAAGACGTGAGATCCCCAACAATCGGCTTCACACTTACGCGAAACCCGTGACGTTAAATGCCATGGAAAAATATGAATATACTGAATACTTCACAAACGAAGTTTTACGCAAGCATCCATATATCAGGAAAGAATGGTGTAAAAATATAATTGAAAATCCAATTAGGGTTGAAAAGCAAGTTATCCCTTAAGATACTACATAGCTTTTGGCGAAGTTCCTTCATCACCTAAAACTTCACATACCCCTTTTGCTCAAGATGATTTAATATAGCCCTTGTTGATTCCTCAATTGATAGCTTTGACGTGTCAATGATTAATTCAGGATTTAAAGGCTCTTCGTATGGCGCTGATATGCCTGTAAATTCCTTAACCTCGCCTGCACGTGCCTTTTTATAAAGGCCTTTTGTGTCACGCTGCTCACAAACATTTAAGGGGCATTTCACATAGACTTCTATAAATTCCCCATCTTTTACCAGTTTTCTGGCATTATCCCTGTCCTGTCTGTATGGCGATATAAACGCTGTTATTGTTATTATGTTTGCATCTGTAAAAAGCTTTGCAACCTCACCAATGCGGCGAATATTTTCAGAGCGGTCCTCTGGTGAGAAGCCAAGATTTTTATTAAGACCAAAGCGTATGTTGTCACCATCAAGTATGTATGCCTGATGTTTGTTCTCAAGGAGGGCGTGTTCCAGTTCAACGGCAATGGTTGACTTTCCTGACCCTGATAAACCTGTCAGCCATATAGTTACACCCTTTTGTTTCATTAACTTTGTTCTGTCTTCTTTTGTAATCTTGCCGTGATGCCATTTGATATTAGTAGCTTTTTGCTCTGCCATGCCATCTCCTTTTTTAATTAGTATAGTGTCAATTGAATAATTATAAGACTCTGAACATATTTAACGAAGTAATATTATAGAGCTTTTATTTAAAGTTGCATCATTTTTTTGTACTTTTTGTGTCTTGCGGCATTTCATGATAACTCTCAAGCAGTGCAATTGTCTTAAAAGCCTCTTTTTCATCTAACTTCTGAATGGCGTAGCCTGCGTGGACGATTACATAATCACCAACATTTGCGTTATCCACCAAAAGAAGTCCAATTTCTCTTTGCAGTCCGCCAATTTCAGCTATGCCGGTGACACCATTAATTTTGATAAGTTTCATAGGAACGCCTAAGCACATGTTTTGGACCTTTCATTGGCAATAACGGCCTGCCCTAGTGAAATGCCGCCATCGTTGCAGGGAACTTTATTGTGAGAATATACCTTGAAACCATCCAATGTAAGTTTATTTATAAGGCGATTGAAAAGAAAATTATTCTGGAATACTCCGCCTGACAAAACAACGTCACAGAGACCATTACTGTCGCGAAGTATTATACACACCTGAGATACCATTTCTACTATCGAATTATGGAATTTTGCCGAAATTACAGAACGTTCGGTCTTGCGTTTCAAGTCTTCTATAATGTGTTCAATGATTCGTTGCCATTGAACGATAAGCAGGGGCGCATTGCAGCGTGCTCCCGCAGTGGCATTAATGTTAAATGGATAGCTTCCAGTTTCATGTTCATCGGCAATTAATTCGAGTTTTATTGCAGCTTGACCCTCGTAGTTAATAAGGTGCTGCAAATCAAGTATCGAAGCCACACCGTCAAAAAGCCTTCCCATGCTTGATGTTAACGGAGAATTGATACGTTGTGACAACATTTTCATGAATATTTCCAATTTTGTGTGGTTTAATTTAGCCATCATTTCATTTCTGAATTGGGGTAAGGAAAGAGGTGGAAGCGAAGAGATATCATTGCCATAAATCTGATAAAGATATGAAATTGCCATGCGACAAGGTTCTTTTATAGCCTTGTTTCCGCCCGGCATTGGAACATAATCAAGATGACCTATCCGTTCGTAGCCTGAAAGGTCTGCAATAAGAAATTCACCGCCCCATAGATTACCATCATCCCCATAGCCTAATCCATCAAAGGCGACACCAATCACCTTGTGCTTAATGCCATTTTCAGCCATACAGCTTGCAATATGGGCATGGTGGTGTTGAATGCCTATTTTAAAAACACCGTCGTTCTGAGCAATGGCGTATTTGGTAGAGAGGTATTCTGGGTGAAGGTCGTACGCAATTATTTCTGGTTTTATATCGAAAAGTCTTTTGTAGTGTTCAATCGTTGTCTCAAAAGAATGTAAGGTTTCTGTATTTTCTAAATCACCTATATGGTGGCTTAAAAAGGCATGGTTGCCACGTCCCATGCAAAATGTATTTTTAAGAAATGCTCCACAAGCAAGAATTTGTCTTGTGAAGGAATATTCCAGCTTTAAGGGGTACGGGGCATAACCTCTAGACCTGCGTATAATCATTTCATTATTTTCGTTTACCCTTACAACAGAATCGTCACATCGCATAAAGATTTCCCGCTCATGTGTAAGGAAATAATCTGCAATGCCTTTGAGCCTTGCATAAGCCTCATTATCTTTAAAAGCAATGGGTTCGTCGCTCATGTTGCCGCTTGTCATTACGAGTGAAAGTCCGGATTCTTTTATTACCAGATGGTGTAGGGGGGTATAGGGTAGCATTATCCCTAGATACAAATTCCCAGGGGCAATATCATGCGGCATAGTACAACTACTCTTTTTTCTCAGCAGAACAATGGGCCTTTGGGTGGACAATAACAGGTTTTCTTCCTTAGCATTGACATGGCAAAACTGTCTTACCGTTTTGATATTTTCCATCATTACTGCAAATGGTTTGTCCTCCCTGTACTTTTTTTTTCTTAAAGTAGAAACGGTCTTGCCACTCATAGCATCGCAGGCGAGATGGTAACCTCCAAGCCCTTTAATAACAACTATTTTGCCGTCTTGAAGAAGGGTGCAAACAGTAGAAATGGGGTCTTGTGTTTGAACTGCAAATCCTTCATTATTGAGTAACTTTAACTGCGGACCGCAAGAAGAGCAGGCATTGGGCTGCGCATGAAACCTCCTGTTTTTTGGGTCATAATATTCACTGCTGCAATCATGACACATATGAAAATCAGACATCGTGGTATTTATTCTATCGTAAGGTATATCCTTAACGATAGTAAAACGCGGCCCACAATTTGTGCAGTTAATGAACGGGTAACGATAACGACGATCTCCCAGATCGAAAAGTTCTTTTAGACAATCAGGGCAAGTTGCAATATCTGCGCATATCATCGTTGCATTGTTTTCTTTTATTGCGCTCTCTTCAATGATAAAGTCTTTGCAACCTTTTGGAGGAAGGGATGTATACTGTAGGTCTTCAATAATGGCATGGGGAGGAGGTGATTTCACAAGACAGTCAAGAAATTCATCAATGGAGCTATCACAACCTTCAACGTCAATGAAAACGCCATTAGTATCATTTTGTACAAATCCTGATAAAGAAAGTTTTTTGGCGAGATTGAAAATGAAAGGACGAAATCCAACGCCCTGGATAAGTCCTTTGACAGAGATTTGTGTTCTTTTTAGCATAAAGAGGATAAATATTTAGCCACTAAGTCACAAAGACACTAAGACGACAAAAGAATGATTCTTTGATATTATTTTCCATTTATAATATCCGGATTTTATTTATATATATCTTAATTATATCTCAATCATCATAGTTCCATAAAAGGTTTGAGATTATTAGTCCCTTTGTGTCTTGGTGTTTTGATGGCTGAATAGTAAATTATTGGCGGGAGCGTGTGGGAATCGAACCCACCTATCCCGCTATAAGCGGGACAGACCGGATTTGAAGTCCGTCGCCGACACCAGCCGACATGCACTCCCAACAAATTTAAACAGGAGGTATATCTCCACGGGATTTTGTAACAAAATCCCGTGGTGCGAGTACACCGCCTGAGAAGAGTAATTTAAATGCTTCTTCAACAGTTAGATTGGTATCGGTGATAGAATCTTCAGAGACAAATATTAAAAACCCTGTTGTTGGATTTGGTATGGTTGGAATGAATACGGTTGTAAATTCTTTTTCGTTGTTATGCTTGGTGGAACCTGTGACGAATCCCACGGATTTTACGCCTTCTCTTGGAAAGTCTACAAGAACAACACGTTTGAATGCCTGTTTGCCTGGTAGACTTACCGCATGCAATATTTGCTTTACGGACGAATAAATATTCCTGATTATTGGAGTTTTTGTTAAGAGGTTTTCAAAATATTTTATGATGGACTTACCCACAAAATTAGCTGCAAAAATGCCGATGAAATATAACGAAATAAACGTGAGGATAAGTCCAAGGAAAGTAATAATAAATTCGTCAAGAGAAGTCCTGGGTAAGGCAACTCCTAATAATTGTAATGCTTTCTTTATGACAGGAGAAAGCGTGCCTCCGACAAAGCCAAAAAGAAATTTTACAACAAAGAATGTTACATATACAGGCAGTATCAAAATTAAGCCTGTTATCATTCTCTTTCTTGCGTCTTTTTTAAATTGTGAGAACATGCCGTGTTTTTTTTCTTCCATAATTGATTTGAAGACCGTTTAAAAGTGGCTGGATTTCCAAACAAAGGCTATAATACCAGCAAAAATAAAATTAAAATCGGCGATAGTTTCAAGTAATAAACCTCCAGAAACAATCCTTTTCTGGAACAAATATTGATAACCGCAAGCATACGCAATACAGGGGAGTAAATAATATCCTAATGTAGTTGTCCATCCAAGAAGTGGACTTACAGATAATAAAACAGCCACTAATGCTGTAATAATGATAAGAATTATCTTTGTTCGTTCTTTTCCGATAGCGATGGGAATTGTTTCTTTTCCCAGGATACGATCACCCTGAATATCTCTTATGTCGAGAACTACAGCCCTGATAAATGCAAGGCTGAATGCAAAAGCTAAGGCGATAGCAAGCGATGGCACAAAATCTTTTCTCGTTCCAAGAAATGGTATTAAAGCCGTGCTTACCGCCCACGCAATGCTATAAAAAATTTCTTTTGATCCTGGTATTTGTTCAAGGCTTCTATAACGGATAATACTGGAAAGGCTCTTTGGTATTATTTCCAAACGATAGAAAATGCCAAAGAGGCTGGCGAGAAATACACAGAAAAAGATAGATTTACTGAGCAGGAATCCTATGATAAAGGATGCTACTGCCCCAGTGATTCCAAGACCAACAAAGAGGGTTTGTTTCGCTTCGTAAAATTTTGCCCTTGCCGGCTCATTAAGTGCTACGGCCTCCTTATTGGCAAAATGATTTAAGACTTGCATAGAAAATATAAACAACGCCCCAATCAGGCAAAAACTTAGCCTGGGCTGAATTCCCAGCAAAACAGCGCATGCGTAATTTAAACTTGCCGCTCCTAACCCAACATAAGTACAACTGCCAATGAAGAAACTGGCAATGCTTTTTAAACCAAATAGGAATTTTCCGTATTTATTAATTTTATATGAATGTACCTTTTCAACTACCCTTTTGATCATCCAGTTGGGGGTTGAAGCGCCTGCAGTAACGCCAACGGTATCAAAATCTTTAAGTTTATCGAGGTCCAGCTCGGCATCGGTCTCAACGTGAAATGTTGGCGTTCCCTCAGATTCGCATATCTTAACAAGTCGTGTCGTATTGGCACTTCCTCTTCCACCGACAACAATCATCGCGTCTACAGATTTACTCAGGCTGATGACTTCATCCTGGCGTTTGTAAGTAGAACTACAAATGGTCTCGAATGATTCACTGCCTGGGTAGCGTTTTTTAATCCTGTCTATAGCCTCTTTAAACATGCGTCTATCCTGTGTTGTTTGGGCTACGACACACACTTTATCCATTGGTGGAAGATGTTCAATTTCTTCTAGCTCCTGTACGACGTGCCCCTTGCCTTCCGCATAACCAAGCAAGCCTATAATCTCTGCATGGCCTTTATCACCCACGATTATGGTTGAATATCCCTGTACGGCATATTTCTTGATAATTGACTGAACCCTCATTACGTGGGGGCAAGTTGCGTCACAGACCTTTGCGCCCAAATCTTCGATTTCTTTCCTGCGGGTAGGTGTAACACCATGCGCCCTTATGACTACAGTACTATTAGAAAGGGCTGCCTGTCCATTAACGACATGAATACCTCTTTTCTCCAGATATTCAAGCACCTGCGGATTATGAATCAGAGGCCCGTCTGTGTAAACTTTTCCATTATTGTTTATTTCAGCTGCAGCGTCCAAAAGGATGTCCATTGCCCGTCGAACACCCATGCAAAACCCCGCTGTTTTAGCGACTTTTACCCTCAATTTATACCTCGTGTAATTTGATGTTTATAATTTCAAAATAGCCACAAAGTCACCAAGATTTGTAAGGGCACAAAATTTGTGCCCCTATAACATGACGTTTGGTGGCATGAAAGGTTGACAAACACTGCCCGACTTAATCACGGGAAATACCTTTTAGAATTTTAGTGATTTTATCAGTTACAATAAAGCAAGTCAATATTTTACTGTTACTGAAAAATTGATATAAACCGAAAAGCACGATAGTTTACGTATAGTAAATACAGTAAGGAGAAAGTTGTTATTGCGAGGGCGTTGGGCAAAAGCATTTTTAAAGGTATAATTGCTTTACTTCGTTTGCAGTGACATTTAAATATTAATATTTGAGACGTTTATTACAGCTTATGTTTATATACCTAAAAGAGTTACTTTTACTGGATTTTTGCTTGCTATACAATTATTACTTTTCCTATAATAATCAAATTATATAAGAAAAACATAGTAACATTGAGTGGTATTGTTTCGCTTTGTTCACTGTAATTTTATTAACTTTATAATCATGGAAGAGGATAGGTATGTCGGCAATTATAGTTGATGGTGAATCTGTTGCTGGAAAGATTAGGGCAGGGCTAACTGAAGAGATTGATATTTTAAAAAAGAAGGGTTTTTATCCACATTTAAAGGCTGTTCAGGTGGGTGAAAATGCGTCGTCACGATTGTATGTTCAAAATCAGCAGAAACAATGTGAGGCAATAGGTATTAAATATACCCTTGATGAACTGCCTGCTGATACTAAAGAGGGGGCTTTAATTGAGCACATAAAAAAATTGAATAACGATCACAGTGTGACTGGGGTTATCCTGCAAATGCCTTTGCCAGACGGGATTGATGCAAAAAAGGTGCAGACTTTAATTGCTCCTCACAAAGACGTAGAGGGGATGAATCCAGCCAACATGGGTGAACTTGTTTATGGAAATACAAAGTTAGCGCCGTGCACGGCAATGGCTGCCGTAGAGCTTGTTAAATCAGTAGGCGTTGAGATTAGAGGAAAAGAGGCTACGATTGTTGGTAGAAGCGCCATTGTTGGAAAGCCTGTCAGCCTGTTGTTGTTAGATTTGTCTGCAACGCCTACTGTGTGCCATTCAGGGACAAAAGACCTTTCAGCCCAGACTAGAAAGGCGGATATTCTTATCGCTGCCGTTGGAAAGGCAGAGATGATTAAGGGGAATATGATCAAACCCGGCGCTATTGTGATTGATGTGGGGATTAACCGTGTAAAGGAACTCGATGCACAGGGAAATCCTGTTATGAATCCAAATGGCAAGCCCAAGATGAAAACTGTAGGCGATGTTGAATTTGCCACTGCCAGGGAAGTGGCTTCATACATAACACCTGTACCGGGAGGGGTGGGACCTGTAACAGTGGTTATGTTATTAAGAAATACGGTGGAAGCGTTAAAGATGAAGGCAAATATTTAGAAATCTTTACCCAATTGTTTAATAAGTATTTTCACTGATCTGAGACAATATCGCACTGCCATTTATGAAATATAAAACCCTTATTGCCATTCCTGTTTTTAATGAGGCGGATTTACGTAATGTCATACATGGTGTCAAAAAATTTGCCCTCGATATATTAGTAATTGACGATGGTTCAACCGATGGCATTAGTGAAAACTTGACGGGTCTTGGAAAAATACATGTGATTATACATCAAAGAAATCTTGGATATGGTAAAACAATCCTGGATTCGTTTACGTATGCAATCGAAAATGGTTATGATTATCTACTAACGATTGATAGTGACGGACAACACGACCCTGAAGAGATTTCGCTTTTTTTGAAAGAAATTCCATTTTATAACTGTGACATATTATCAGGCTCCCGGTATTATTTTCCTATAAAAGCAGGTAAAGAAGTTCCGCAAGAAAGATACATTATTAATAAAGAGATTACAGGTATTGTAAACCGTGTAACAGGATTTAATTTAACGGATGCATTTTGCGGCTTTAAGGCATATAAGGTTGATAAATTGAAGACAATGCATTTGACTGAGTGCGGATACGGGATGCCGTTGCAGTTGTGGATACAGGCATGGAAGACAGGCTTGCGGGTAAGGGAAATACCTGTTAAACTTGTTTATAAAGACCTTACAAGACGGTTTAAAGGCGTCCTGGAAGATCCTGATACGAGGCTGTGTTACTATAAAGAAGTTATAGAAGAAGCGCTCGCCAACGCTGAACAAAATAACGTTGCAAACTTGAGAATAAAAAGAAGACTCAGATATTAATACATCTCTGGTTTTAAAGTCATACATGAAATTTAAAAAAGATTTACCTCCCAATGCCCTTTATGTACACATTCCGTTTTGTGCAAGAAAGTGTAACTATTGCGATTTTAATTCGGTTGTATCAGGGACAAAAACAATTGACCTTTATTTAAGCGCTCTCGAAAGTGAATTGAGTGCATTAAAAGGTCAATATGTATTTAAAACGGTTTTCATAGGCGGAGGGACGCCCAGCGTATTGACTGAAACACAGCTTGAGAAGTTACTTTGTGCCGTTATTCGTTGTATATCGGTTTCCGAAGTACAAGAGTACACAGTTGAGGCAAATCCAGGTACACTGACAGCCAACAAGATCCGATTGTTAAAAGAATACGGGGTTAACCGCATAAGTCTGGGCGTGCAGTCGTTTCAGGATAGGCAATTAAAATTTCTTGGACGTATTCATTCGGGCGATGATGCCAGAAAAAATTTCATTTTATTGAGACAAGCCGGTTTTGAAAATATTAATATTGATTTAATGTTTGGTTGTCCGGATCAGTCTCTTGACGATTGGGAAAATGATTTGGAAACAGCGGTTGAGTTGAATCCTGAACATATATCAGCGTATGCGCTCACTTACGAAGAAGGGACATTGCTCACAAAGAATTTAAATAACGGTGTTATCAGTAAACTGGATGAATGTATTGAATTAGACATGTATAAAACAGTCATAGATTATTTAACGCACAATGGCTATAATCACTATGAAATTTCAAATTTTGCAAAGCCTGGATGCGAATGTTCCCATAATCTCGTTTACTGGAACAACATGGGATATGTTGGCGCGGGGGCGGGGGCGGTTTCCTCTATTGACGGCGCCAGGACATCGAACGAGAATGACATAATCAGGTACGTTAATGGAATTGGTGAAGGTAAGAATATAAAATCATTTGGTGAACATTTGCCTGACGATCAATTTGCATCTGAAACCGTTATTATGTCTTTACGCTTACGCCAGGGGATATCGAATGCCGATTTTTATAAACGATTCGGCTATAAAATAGAGGACCAGTTTGGAGATCAAATAAACAGATTAATTGGGGATGGATTAATCTGTTATGATAATGAAAGATTAAAACTCACTGAAAAGGGATTATTTATTGCAGACACTGTAATGACAGAATTTGTATAATATTCAGTTTCTATTAATTTTATTGAGGAGTTATTAAATTGTTAAGCGCTACAGAAATTAAAAGGGGTACGGTAATAAAAATGGACGGTGAGTTATATCTGGTGGTTGACTATCAGCACGTAACCCCTGGCAACTGGCGTGGCATGGTACAGGCAAAGCTGAAAAGCATGAAACAGGGAAGCGTCGTTCAGAAGCGGTTCAGGTCAACGGACAAACTGGAAGATATATTTCTGGAGCATCGCACAATGGAGTATCTTTACAGGGAAGGCGACAATTATTGCTTTATGGACACAGAAAATTATGAGCAGATATTATTGCCTAAAGAGGCGGTAGAAGACGCTATCCCATACATGACCCTGAATAGCCAGGCGAAGATAGCTTTTTACGAAGGCAAGGCTCTTTCTGTTGAATTGCCAACGTCAGTCACCTTAAAAATTGTAGAAACAGATCCCGGTATGAAAGGGGATACAGTAGTAAATGTCTACAAGCCCGCAAAAACAGAGACAGGGCTTGTTGTAAAGGTTCCACTGTTCATTAACAATGGAGAAGTGATCAAGGTGGATACAAGGACGGGGGAGTTTCTGGGGAGAGAATAATATCTGGCGAGTCATTACCGCAGACAGATAAAATATTTAATACTACTGGCAGATGTGAAATTGAGAGGTTGTGAAGTTGAGAATATCTGAACTTCCCATCTTCCAAACCT
>Ga0154328_1181_pt1 | contig 25993 bp, 28 predicted proteins | sample RifGroA2_FD_115856 | JGI IMG/M metagenome (GOLD analysis project Ga0154328, IMG submission 115856) | Planctomycetes bacterium GWA2_39_15
AGCGAAGGGCAACAGCACGACAGTAACTATTACGGTAACAGGTGCCGGTGGTTGCAGGGTAGAAAGTGATACGGTGAGTGCTTCTTCCAGCGACAGAAGCGTAGCAACGGTTTCACCGTCTAAGGCGACGACAAATGCTAGTGGTCAGGCAACATTCACGATTAGGGGTAGCCAGAAGGGTTCTGCAAAGGTAACCTTCAAGGAGTCCACGGCGAACCTGAAGACAAAGGTGCAGGTAAAAGTAACGAAGTAAAACAATTGCTGACCATACATTGGTTAAGTAGTTAATTTAAGGAAAGGGGCGTCATGCCAGGGTGTGTGACGCCCCTTTCCTTTTTATATAGAGGGAGATATAATTGTTATGCTTACTTCACCCTCCAACAAGAGACACGGTCGTATTTAAAAAGGGAAAATGATATTGTTTTACGGAAAGACGGTTCGTTGAATTATATTGACTCGACTGTTGTATTTAGCTATATTACTTCACTTGTTTTTTAAGTGTATTTATCTGCCACAAAGATACTAAGACACAATGTTAGCAGGCTGGGTGAAGCAACCTGTCCTCGACCAGATTGCCAGAGGTTAAAGGCTGGAAACAAAGCGGCATAATAAAAAATGCAAAATTTTGATTGAAACAGAAAGTTTGGTTAATATGAAACAAAAAAAACCCTGGGGAGGGCGGTTTACAAAGCAGACAGCGGCATCGGTGGAGTCGTTTACCGAGTCGGTTTCCTTTGACTGGCGACTCTATGAATACGATATTGAAGGAAGTATTGCCCACGCTACGATGCTTGCCCGGTGCAAGCTGATTACTGAAAAAGAAAAGGATGCAATTGTTAAGGGCTTAAGTGAGATATTAAAAGAAATTCACGCTGGGAAGTTCGAGTTCAAAAAGTCACTTGAAGATATTCACATGAATATCGAATCCGCCCTGATCGAGCGGATTGGCGAGGCTGGTAAGAAGCTACATACTGCCCGAAGCCGGAATGATCAGGTTGCCCTTGATATGCGGCTATGGACACGAGAGCAGACCCGGTTAATGACAGGGCTTCTGTCCGTGTTACAAAAAGAATTAGTAAAAAAGGGTAAGGATCATTTTGGTTTGATTATGCCGGGTTTTACCCACCTTCAGCATGCACAGCCTGTCCTGTTATCACACTACTTACTGGCATACGTCGAGATGCTGGAACGAGACAAAACGCGGCTCCATGATTGTTACGTTCGTCTCAACAAATCACCTCTCGGCGCCTGCGCCCTTGCAGGTACGACGCTTCTAACGGATCCGCTGCATACGGCAAAATTACTGGGCTTTCAAGGGGTTTGCGAGAACAGTATGGATGCCGTAAGCGACAGGGACTTTTGTATTGAGTATGCATTTTGTCTCTCTACGATTGCAATGCACCTTTCCCGTCTATCTGAGGAGTGGATTATCTGGTGTAACGATGAGGTTAAGTTTATTGAGATAAGCGATGCTTATTGCACTGGTTCAAGCATTATGCCGCAAAAAAAGAATCCTGACGTACTGGAATTGATTCGTGGTAAATGCGGTCGGGTGTTCGGACATTTGATGTCTCTGCTCACATTGCTCAAAGGGCTGCCATTAAGCTACAATCGGGACATGCAGGAAGATAAGGTGGCAGTTTTTGACGCTGCGGATACAGTTCAAACCTCGTTATCTATCCTTGCGGAGCTTGTGGCTAATACGAATTTTAACGGTGAACAAATGATGCAGGCTTGTGAAAATGGATTTATTGATGCTACAGCTCTTGCAGAGTACCTGGTCAAAAAAGGGGTGCCCTTCCGCAAGGCACACGAGATTGTGGGGAATATAGTCCGGGAGTGTATCAGGGTGCAATGCCGTTTGATGGATTTGAAATTAGAAAGTTTTAAGGCATTTTCTTCCGCTATAGAGAAAGATGTTTATGAGGTGCTTGGTGTAGAGAATTGTATTAAGAATTATAAGAGTTATGGTTCCACAGCGCCGGGTTTAGTGAAAAAGCGTATTGCATATTGGGAAAAGAAACTGAGCAGCAGTTCACCACGGAAGAACACTGATTAACACGGAGTGAATAGATTTTGAGTAATAGTTCACCGTAGGAAAAAGATTTGACAAGATAACAGGATAATCAGGATGAAATAAGGTAGCTTTTATCATGTTAATCCTGTTCATCCTGTCTAAGATAGCTGAACTATTACGATTTTGAAAGGGTGAATAATCTATGGATGCTTTTGAATACAGAAATAAGACGCTTTTTTGCGAGAATGTTAGAATAGAGGATGTCATTTCAGAGGTGGGAACTCCTGCCTATATTTACAGTAAGAATGCAATTTTAGCGCGTTATAATGAATTGAAGACTGCATTCCAGGATGTTGATACCCTGATCTGTTTTTCAGTAAAATCAAATTCAAATCTCTCTATTTGCAAAATATTAGCGGAGGTTGGGTCTGGTTTTGACGTAGTTTCTGGTGGAGAGTTATTTCGAGCTATCAAGGCTGGTGGTGCCCCGTCAAAGATTGTATTTGCAGGGGTAGGGAAAATGGACAGGGAAATAAAGTATGCCCTTGAGAACGATATCTTCATGTTTAATGTAGAATCTGTTGCAGAGCTTGAACATATTAATAAATTGGCTGGAGAGGCTGGTAAAATACCGAAAGTTGCCCTGCGAATCAATCCGGACATTGATCCAAAGACTCATGCAAAGACTACGACTGGGAAAAAAGAAAACAAATTTGGCATTGATTTTACACAAGCTGAAAAGATTATCAGGCAATCTGCAAGATATTCAAGCGTTGACCTGTGCGGCTTGCATGTGCATCTGGGTTCGCCAATTTATACTGCCGACCCTTACGCGCGTGCCCTTAAGAAGATTCTGGTACTTGTTCAAAAATGCAGGAATGCTGGTCTGGACATTGAATATTTGAACATTGGAGGCGGGTATTGTATTTCTTATACTGGTGAAAAAGTAATACAGCCAAGAGATTATGCCAGAAAAATTTTACCACTCGTGAAAGAGATGCAATGCAATCTGATTATGGAGCCGGGACGATTTATCGTTGGGAATTCCGGGACCTTGATTTCTCAGGTGATTTATACAAAGGAGACAGTGCACGGGAAGAAGTTTGTTATCTGTGACGCCGCTATGAATGATTTGATTCGACCAGCCCTTTACGATGCCTTTCACAGGATATGGCCGGTAAATACAAATATAAAAATGCCAGAAGTAGAAAATCCTGATAAAACAACGGTAAAGAAAGGTATGGAATTGGTTGATATCGTAGGTCCTGTTTGCGAGAGCAGTGACACTTTTGCCACTTATAGGGCATTGCCAAAGGTAAAAGAAGGAGATTTGTTGGCCATCTTCAGTGCTGGTGCCTATGGTTTTACGATGAGCTCTACTTATAACTCCCGTCCAAGACCATGCGAAGTTTTGGTGGATGGAGATAAGTATCATATTATCCGAAAACGTGAGACTCACGAAGATTTGGTGAGAGGTGAAGATTTGTAATAGTTCGACTCACCGCAGACGCAAAGGGCGCAGTTAAATTAAGAGGATGAGAGGTTGGGAAGATTTTGTAGGTTGGGTCAAGCGGAGCGGACCCAACAAAAATAGTGGCGATGGGTTCACTTCGCTTAACCCATCCTACCCATAATATTAATTTATCCATAGTGTAGAGATGAGATGGCAAAATATTATCCGGTATTTCTGAATATTCAGGGCAAGAAATGTGTGGTGGTGGGTGGTGGTAACGTTGCCTGGCGCAAGGTGTGCAGTTTGAAAGAGGCGGGTGCAAAGGTAACGGTGGTGTCCCCAAAGTTTTGCCATGAACTGGAAAAAGAAACAGGTATTGAACGAATCCGGCAGAAATATGATGAAGTGTTTCTAAAAGAGGCGTTGGTTGTTATTGCCTCCACTGATGATGAAGAGGTAAACAAAAAGATTTATTATGACGCTATTAAGCGGGGTCAATTAGCGAACGTTGTTGATAAACCCGAATTTTGCTCTTTTATTGTTCCAGCATCCGTTGTGCGGGGTGACCTCTGTATTAGCATTTCTACAGGTGGGGCAAGCCCTGCATTGGCTCGTAATATTAGGGAGTTATTGGAGAAGCAGTTTGGGGATGAGTATGACGAATTTACAAAACTTTTATCGGAGATGCGTCGAAAGGTACTTTCTGAGGTTTCTCAAGAATCAATAAGGCGCGATATATTACAGCGTATTGCCGGACTTGATATGCTTGAGATTGTCAAGAAAAGGGGTGTATCTGAGACAAAGAAGAAAATGCTGGAGATTATTTCGGAAGAAGTTTCCAGAGATGGCTAATTTCCCAATGTTCATAGTTTCTTTTTCCTTGCAAGGTTTTTTATGAGTTGATAAGATAAAATTGAAGGTGATGTGAGATTGTTAAATCCTTTGGTACTGGTTTGTCCAGGTTAGGAGTTTGAATGGTTGAGAATACTACAAAGCAAAGAATAGACTTTAATGAATTAAAATCGGGTGGTTTCATAAAACAGACGCAAAAAGACCTTTTCACCGTTCGTTTAAAGGTGCCGGGAGGTCGGATTACTCCTGAAAAATTGGCAAAAATTGCGGAGGTTGCCAAGAAATATAGCCGGTTGGGTTATTGTCATTTAAGTTTCAGGCAGTCGGTGGAGATTATTGGAGTTCATATTGACGACTTTGACACCGTGGTGAAAGAATTGGCGAAGGTGGGGCAAAAAATTGCTTCCTGTGGGCCGAGGGTCAGGGTGCCTACGGCGTGCGGAGGCTGCGAGTACAACCCAAATGGTATTATGGATACACAGACGAAGGCGCTGGAGGTTGATGAAAAATTCTTTGGCACTCCATGCCATCACAAGTTTAAGATGAGTTTTTCCGGTTGTCCGATTGACTGTGCAAGGACGAGGGAGATGGACCTTGGATTTCAGGGAGTAGTTTATCCAGTATGGAATAAAGATTTGTGTAATGGATGTACGTTGTGTGCCAAGGCATGCATGGAAGGCGCAATTGTTTCAGATAAAGAAGGAAGACCTAAATTTGATGAATCAAAATGTGTGTATTGTGGTGATTGTATCAGAGCTTGCCCAACAGACGCATGGAAGGACAAGAAGAAGGGCTGGTTGGTGCGTACTGGTGGAAAACATGGAAGACATCCGCGTGAGTCTGACCAGGTGGCTAATTTCATACCGGATAATAAAGTAAACGACTTTATTGCTGCAACGTTGAAATGGTATAAAGAGAATGGCAAACCTAAGGAGAGGATTGGTTCTTGTATAGACCGTGTAGGCTTGGATAAGTATAAAAAGGAAGTTGTGAGTGCCTTAACAAAGGCTGTTTAGGGATTTCTAATGAGAAGCAAGAAAAAATTCGTCATATTTGCGCACAGCGGTACTTACGATAAGCTTTATCAAATTGTTACTTTGGCGATTACGGCGGCTTCGATGGGAAGAGAAACATATATTTTCCTTTTCTTCTGGGCATTGAGGAGATTTGTGAATGAAGAGTTTGACGTCACAAAACTATCAAACGAATTTGGTGAAGAGGGTGCGCGGTTGTCAAAACGGATGCAGGAGATCAATCCTGTTTCACTCAAAGAAATATTATATGAGGTTAAAAAGATGGGGAATTTAAAGGTCTATGCATGCACGACAGCCGTGAAACTTATGGAGTTGGAAGAATCTCTGGTCAAATCCAGAGTGGATGATATACTCGGATTAACTACAATGTTAGAAATAGCGGATGGCGCAGAAACACAGCTATTTATTTGATGAAAGAAAGGTATTGACGTGACAAGCGCCGCGACAAAAAACAAGAAACACACATCAAAACAAATCTCCTGTAGTACTATTTTAGGCAGGATAGGAAATACGCCTCTATTAAAAATAGATAGGATTACAAAAGGGATAAAGAATAAAAATGTGGAAGTTTACGCTAAAGCAGAGTGGTTCAATCCTGGCGGGTCTGTAAAGGACCGCCCGGCTTTGCGAATCATTGAGGAGGCGGAAAAGGCGGGAAAACTCAACCGTAACAAAATTATTATAGATTCAACATCTGGAAATACAGGCATTGCATATGCCCTTATTGGCGCTGCAAAAGGATATAAAGTAACTTTAGTGATGCCTTTGAACGTCAGCGAGGAAAGAAAAAGGATTGTGCGTGCTTTTGGCGCCAATATTATCTTTACCGATCCATTGCTAGGCTCGGATGGCGCTATGATAGAGGCAAAGAGGCTTGTAACCGAAGAACCCGTTAAGTATTTTTATGCCGATCAATACAATAATCCTGCAAATTGGAAGGCGCATTACGAAACCACAGGAGTGGAGATATGGAAACAAACGGCAGGCGAGGTCACCCATTTTATTGCATGTTTGGGAACAAGTGGAACACTCATGGGTACAGGGAGACGACTGAAGGAATATAATCCTGATATTAAGGTAATAGCAGTTGAGCCAGCCACATCCATTCATGGTTTGGAAGGTATGAAACACATGGCGACTTCGATTGTTCCGGGTATTTATGATGAGCTTTTTGCAGATAGAAATATAAAGGTTGAAACTGAAGATGCTTATGAGGCAATCAAAAGACTCGCAGCCGAAGAGGGGCTTTTTGTAGGATACTCTTCGGGAGCGGCGCTTATAGCGTCATTGAAGGTGGCAAGTGAAATTGAAAAGGGTTTAATTGTTACGATTTTTCCTGATAGGGGGGATCGTTATCTGAGTACGAGTTTTTGGGCAGGTGTGTAAAAATGAGATTTGTTAGAATATTTAGGAGTTTATGGCTTTGTTAGGTATTGATAATGATAAGCTTAACGATATTAAGAATCAGGTGAAAAGGAATTATCCCTTAGAATGTTGTGGGCTTTTAGTTGGTACGAACACATCTGAGAGAAAAGTTGTCGAAGTCCGTCAGGTAGAAAACAAAAATACTGATAGAACCCATGATAGATATGAAATAGAAGGTAAAGAATTTATGAAAGTGGATAAGGAGGCAAAAAAGAAAGGTCTCCAAATCATCGGCATCTACCACTCACATCCAGACCATCCCGCTATTCCTTCGGCATTTGATACGGAGCATGCATGGACAGGGTATTCTTATTTGATTATTGCCATAGAGAAAAGAGAAAAAATTGATGTCAGGGCATGGGTTTTCAATGATGAGAAAAGGCAGTTTGATGAAGAGGAAATAAACATATATTTTGTGACACAGTGATAAATACAAAGCCAACCATTAAATTTCATTTTGTCACAAAGCATAGGAAAATAATAAAGGTCATCGCCATTAATTTCGCCTTAATTGCTTTGATATTAGTGACGACGGAAGTTTTTGTAACTTTGTGTTTCGCTTTTCCGTCTGTATGTAAGTATACTCCAGTTTTAAAGGTTTTAAGAGTTCTATACTTAAGAGGTGTAAGGAATGTAATCCAGTTTATTCCAGAATATACTAAATATGATAAAGATCTTTTTTATACTTTAAAACCGGGTAGCTTTGAGTTTTACAACTTAGAATTTAAAACCAATTATTATGTAAACCAACTTGGCACTCGTGATGATGAAAATTCTTTAATATCTCCAGATGCGGTGGTGATTGGTGATTCTTTTGCGATGGGATGGGGTGTTCAACAGGATGAAACATTTGCTCAGGTAATTGAACACAAAAGCAATCTTAAGGTCCTGAATGCTGCTGTTTCTTCCTACGGAACAATTAGGGAAATGGGTATGCTTGCCAGGGTAGATACTTCAGCTTTAAGGTATCTTATTATTCAATATAGCGATAATGATTTTAATGAGAACAAGGCGTTTCTCGGAAATGAAGGGGCTTTTTTTGCATACGGCAACAAGATGTTTCATCATAGTCTGAAATTATATTCCCAGCGCAAGAAAAGGCACTACTTTGGTAAATATATTCATACCATGATTAGTGGGTTAGTGGGTAAATGTTCTTATGATGAGACAGCCAAGTTTGAGGAAGGTTGTACAGCAAAAATTGAGGAAGCAGAAGCTTTTATTAATATGTTAATGAAAAGTCAAGTGAATCTTCAGGATGTAGAAATTATCATTACAGAGCTTAATAGTTACGGAAATAATGACTCCGATTTTGTTGGGAACTTGAACAGGATTGTTAAATCTGGGAATTATCCCGAATATATTAAGAATATAAGGGTGATTGATTCTTCTAAGATTTTAAATAAAAAACATTATTTTATATTGGACGACCACATAAACAAAGAAGGGCATGAAGTCATTGCCGGGGAAATACTGAAGGTTATGCAGAATTATAAACCCAATTCACGGGATAGCAAATATTCGTGGGAATGACTTCTTTGTTTGATGGATAAAAATATGAATATCTTAGGCATATCAGCATTTTATCATGATAGCGCTGCTTGTTTGGTAAGAGACGGTAATATTATAGCAGCAGCGCAGGAAGAACGTTTCACAAGGAAAAAGCACGATCCGCGTTTCCCAATAAATGCAATTAATTATTGCCTTCAGGAAGCTGGGATTAACGTCAACCAGTTGAATTATGTGGTGTATTATGATAAACCGTTTTTGATATTTGAACGTCTTCTTTTAAGTTATCTTACAGTTGCGCCGAAAGGTATACGTTCCTGGTTGGAGGCTATGCCGCTATGGTTAGGTAAAAAATTGCGTGTAGAAAAAACAGTTCAGAAAGAACTAGGTTATAAAGGGGATGTTCTGTTTACTGAACATCATGAAGCTCATGCTGCGTCAGCTTTTTATCCATCTCCGTTTGATGAAGCGGCTATTTTAACAATTGATGGAGTGGGAGAATGGGCAACAGCAACATACGGTTTGGGAAAAGGTAAAGATATTAATATTATAAAAGAACTCCACTTTCCTGATTCCCTAGGATTGCTTTATTCAGCTTTTACATATTTTACAGGTTTTAAAGTAAACTCAGGTGAATACAAACTCATGGGGCTGGCGCCTTATGGAGAACCTTGTTATAAAGATATTATACTTACAAAGCTTGTTGATGTAAAAGATGATGGTTCTATTCGGCTTGACCTTTCGTATTTTGACTTTCTTGTGGGTTTACGTATGACAAATAGGCGCTTTGATAAACTTTTTGGCGGGCCTCCACGTAAACCAGAATCACCAATTACAAAAAGAGAAGCTGATATTGCCGCCAGCATTCAAGTTGTGACCGAGGAAATAATATTAAAGATGGTTAACCATGTATTTAAGGAAACCAAACAAAAAAATTTATGTATGGCTGGTGGAGTAGCGTTAAATTGTGTTGCAAATAGTCGGATATTAAGAGAAGGGCCATTTGGTAATATATGGATACAACCTGCGGCTGGTGATGCTGGTGGGGCGCTTGGTGCGGCATTAAGTGTATGGTATCGTTATCTCGATAATAACAGACATGTTTCCGGGAACTATGATAATCAAGATGGTTCATATCTTGGACCTTCTTTTTCTAGCGAAACTGTAAAAATATTTTTAGATAGCAATCAATATCCATATCGTAAACTTGATATGGACGAAAAACATAGAATAATTGCTCAACAAATAGCAAACGGTAAAGTTGTTGGATATATGTCAGGGCGAATGGAGTTTGGGCCCAGAGCTCTCGGAGCGAGAAGCATCTTGGGGGATCCACGCAGGGAGGATACGCAAAGTATTATAAACCTAAAGATAAAGTATCGTGAGTCATTCCGTCCTTTTGCCCCCTCAGTATTAGAAGAGAAGGCATCAGAATATTTTGATATAGATAGACCAAGTCCATATATGCTTCTTGTAGCCAGAGTCAAGGAGGAAAGGTGTATACCACAGCCTTCTCGTAATGGAATGGGGATTTTGGAACGTCTCAAGTTTAAAAGAAGTGATATACCGGCAGTGACTCATCTTGATTATTCAGCGAGATTACAAACTGTGAATCAAAAATACAATAGTGAGTATCATGCATTAATCTCTGAATTTGAAAAATTAACAGGATGCGCAGTGATAGTAAACACAAGTTTTAACGTGCGTGGTGAGCCGATTGTTTGTACCCCTGAGGATGCTTACAAATGCTTTATGAGAACGGAGATGGATGTTTTAGTGATTCAGGATTTTATTTTATTTAAAGATCAGCAACCTACATGGAAAGAAGGTAAGGAGTGGAAGAATGACCTTATCCTTGACTAAGAAAAAAGAAATAAGAAAGTTTGGAATAATTGCCTTTTTCTTTTTTGGGGTTTTATGTGGGTTGGCAGTCTTCCGAAGGAAAGAACTATTAATTTGGTTTTTTGGTTTTTTGTCAGTGGTAGGATTGTCTTTGCTATCTTTTCCCGAACCGCTAAAGCCGGTTTATGAAGGATGGTTAAAAATAGGGCATTTTATTGGTAGAATTGTTACTTCAATAATTCTTGCACTTGCGTATTATTTAGTAATAACTCCCGCAGGTTTATTAAAAAGATTATTTAGCGGAAGACCACTTCCTTTGAAACCCGACAAAAATGTTCTATCATACTGGCGTGATCATTCTAAGCTTACGGTAAATTATAAAGAAAGATTTGAAAAACGATATTAAAACAGTGAGGGAGGGGTAATATGGCAAAAAAATCTTTAATAAGAGAATTTTGGGAATTCATAAGGGTAAGAAAACGTTATTGGTTAATACCTATAATTATATTACTTTTATTATTGGGTATTTTTATAGTATTTACCGAAACAAGCACCGTAGCACCGTTTATTTATGCTTTATTTTAAAATAATGATAGAAATTATACCTGTTTGTCTTTAGTTTTGGAGTTTTACAGTGGCTGATGGCGAAAAACTTATTCCTGATGATCAAATTGATTTAAGAGGCGTGCTCTGTCCCATTAATTTTGTGAAAACAAAATTAAAACTGGAAATGATGGATTCAGGTCAGGTTTTAGAAGTACTATTGGATGATGGTGAACCTATAAGGAGTGTTCCTCGTAGTGTTAAAGAAGAAGGTCATAAGATTATAAAAGTAGAGAACATAGAAGGCGCCTATCGTTTGTTGATAAAGAAGGCATGAAAGTATATCATATTTCTAACAAAATATACTTGACATTTTTCATTTATAAATATAATATGCGCAGACTGTAGTTATTATTGGTCTTTTCTAATATCAAAGTGTAAAAAACGATTAAAAAATAACAAAATTCTAGAGGGTTTTTGATGTAGGAGGTTGTTATGGAAACGAAAGAAAAAAATAAGTGTTGCACATCGGAAAAAGAGGGGGGAATTTGGTTTACTGTTTCCCGAAGAAATTTTTTAACTCTTGCCGGATGGGGTCTGTTTTTTGCTTCAATGGGGGCTTATTTGTTAGAAATTTTTGGATATAAAGGATTTTTCTATCCAAAAGTACTTTTTGAACCTTCACCAAAATTTACCGTTGGACAACCAACGGCGTTTCCTGAAAATTCAGTAACTACATTAAAGTCAAGAAAGATATTTATAGTGCATGATGGAAACAGTTTTAAGGCGATTTCGGTGGTATGTCAACATTTGGGTTGTGCAGTAGAATTTTCTAAAGAAAAGAATATCTTTGAATGTCCATGTCACGGAAGTAAATACTATCGAAACGGTGTAAATTTCGCTGGACCCGCGCCAAGACCATTAAGCCATTTTGAAGTGGTTCTTGACGATGCTGGTAAGCTGGTTGTAGATACAAGCAAAGTCGTGCCACTTGAGACAGAATTGATTGTGTAGTATGAAATTTTAAATAGTTCATTTTTAAAGAAGGTTTAATTATGAGCCAAGCAACAATACCTAAACAAGGGATACGTGCACTTCTCGATTTAGACTGGTTGCAATCAAATATTCGTTGTCAGCATCGATGTCCCGCCCATATGGATGTACCTGGTTATATCCGTTTGATTAGTCAAGGCAAGTATGTTGAATCCTACAAGTTGATGAGAGAAACAAATCCATTTCCTGCCGTATGTGGTTATATATGTCCCCACCCCTGTGAGTCTAAATGTAAACGTGGTGATTTTGACAGACCTGTAGCAATTGATGCATTAAAGCGGTTTGTTACAGATTATATTTACAAGAACAAGATAAAAATTCCACCCCCAAAAGTAAATAAAAGAGCGGAAAAGGTTGCTATAATTGGCGCAGGACCTGCCGGACTAACCGCAGCCAACGATCTTGCAGGGATGGGTTATAGTGTGACTGTTTTTGAAAAAGAATCACAGGTTGGTGGTATGATGATGTGGGCGATTCCATCCTATAGATTGCCCCGTGAGCAAATAATGTTTGATGTGGGTCATATCATGTCGCGAGGTGTGGAAATTAAAATAAACACACCAATTGGAAGTCCAGGAAAAACACTTTCTGATCTACATAAAGAGGGATATAAAGCCGTATTTTTAGCCGTAGGTGCTCAAAAGGGGAAAAGACTTGAGATTCCTGGAGAAGAAGGGACAAAAGGTGTTATGGATTGTCTGGAATTTCTAAAAAATGTAAACGCCGGTGATATGAGAAGTCCTGGAAAAAAAGTGGCAGTGATTGGTGGTGGAAATTCAGCTATCGATGCGGCAAGGACGGCACAGAGACTGTGCCCTGAAGTTTATATTGTATATAGAAGGACTCGGGAGGAAATGCCAGCGTTATCATGGGAGATAGAAGAGGCTGAACATGAGGGTATTAAGTTCAATTACTTAGCAGCGCCTGTCAGGATTTTAATTGAAAATGGGAAAGTTAAAGCGCTCGAATGCATTAAAATGAAAATGGGCAAACCCGATAGCAGCGGTAGAAGAAGGCCTGAACCAGTCCCGAACTCTGAATTTACAATCGAAACGGATTGTATTATTACTGCTATAAGTCAGGAATCTGATCTAAAATTTCTCGGAGCCCATCACGGATTAGAAGTTACCAAATGGGGTATGATTGCAGTAGATGAAAACCTTGCAACAAACAAGAAAGGTGTTTTTGCTGGTGGTGATGTAACGCTGGGTCCAAGCACTGTTATTGAATGCATTGCCCAAGGGCACACTGCTGCAAAATCTATTGATAGGTATTTAAGAGGAGAAGATATTCGGGAACCTAAGAAAAAAGTTTGGGTTAGTCTTTTAGATGGTGAGTTTGATTTGAGGGAAGGAAATTACGATGCTGTGCCTCGTCAAAAGATGCAATTGTTGCCAGTGGACGATAGGCAGGGTACGTTTAATTTAGTAGAGCTTGGTCTCACTGAAACTCAGGCAGAGAAAGAGGCTTTGCGTTGTCTGAAATGCGACCTTAGTATTAACGTAGAAACGAATGAATGCGTCCTTTGTGGTAGGTGTAGTATGGTATGCCCTGTGGGTGCATTAAGACAGGTGGAAGTTGATAATGAAAGTAAAGAATATAGACCTTACGTTAGTAAAGATGGTATCGTAATAAAATATACAGATATATGTATTCGATGTGGAAATTGTAAAGATTGTCCAGTAAACGTGATTTCCTTAAAGCGCGTGCTTTGGAAACCCAATGAAGAAATTAACAAAATGTTAGAAGAAAAGGAGGAATAGGGGGAAATTTGATTATGTGTGTGGAGGAAATAGTTATAAAAAGTAAAGTGGAGAAAGGGATATTCAAATGAAATTAATTCCGGATTTAATAAAGAAAATTACGGACAATGAAATTTGGAAGTCTGTATTTCGCCACGGCTACACGGATACCCCCAGGAACAGGGTTCTTCAAATCATTAGTAACGTATGGTTGCATTTGCATCCAGCCAAAGTTCGGGAACACGGTACAAAAATCCGGTTTACATGGTGTATGGGAGGGATTACTTTTTTTTTATTCCTTTTTGAAACTATAACAGGCATCCTGTTAATGTTTTATTATGTTCCCGATGTAAATAGAGCTTATGCAGATATTGTTGATTTGATGTACGTGGTGCCATTTGGCAGATTTTTAAGGAATTCTCACCGATGGGGCGCGCATGCTATGGTAATTACGGTGAGTATACACATGTTCCGTGTATTTTTAACGGGTTCGTATAAACCCCCCAGACAATTTAACTGGGTGGTAGGTGTTGTCTTGTTAGTGCTTACGCTTTTATTAAGTTTTACGGGGTATTTATTACCTTGGGATCAATTGGGATATTGGGCTATTACTGTTGGTACGAACATGGCTCGTGCTACGCCATTCTTAGGCCATGAAGGCCCATTTGCGTACATATTGGGAATGAAGCCTGACAATGACATCCGCTTCGCTTTATTAGGAGGAACAATGATAGAAGCTCCAGCATTATTGCGAGCGTATGTATGGCATTGTATTGCAATACCTGTAATTGCTTCTGCATTGATGATGATGCATTTCTGGAGAATACGTAAAGATGGTGGTATTTCTGGTCCGTTATAGTTTTTGGGCATATATTGTTAAAGTTTATTGAAGTTATTTCTGAGGAGTGGATCCATGGAAGTTAGGGAGGAAAAGAGAGGACTGGTCGAGTTTAAAGACGACAAGGTGTTTACATGGCCCACCCTGGTAGCTAAAGAATTCCTTGCCGCAATTCTAGTCACGGTTGGGCTGCTTTTTTATTCGTATGTTGTAGATGCTCCGCTTAGGGAACTTTCGAATCCAGGGCAAGCTGAAAATCCAGCAAAAGCACCGTGGTATTTTTTAGGTTTACAGGAGGCATTAGTCTATTTTGATCCATGGTATGCTGGCGTTGTACTTCCAAGTATCATTATAATTGGTTTAATACTTATTCCTTATCTGGACAATAATCCCAAAGGGAATGGTTATTTTACGTTCAGAGAAAGGAAATTTGCCGTAACGACGTTCATTTTCGGTTACATATTGTGGTATGTATTGATTTATATAGGCACTGCGCTTAGAGGCCCTTTCTGGGCGTTTTTCTGGCCGTGGGAAAAATGGACGCATGATTTTCCAACACCCCCGCCATTGCATAACTTGCCATTGCCGTTGGGGATTGTACTTTTGCTTGGGTTTTATTTTGTTGGATTAGTCCTTCCTGCATTAGTTAAAAGGGACTTTTTTCTTAAGCTAGGTTTCATTCGGTACGTACTTACAATGGGGTTGCTTCTTACTATGATAGGTACGGTAATTAAGATGGTTTTAAGGCTAGCGTTTAGTGTTAGATACCTCGTTGCTACGCCTTGGATCAACATATGATTTATTTTAGGATACTTATATTAATGAGTATTTCCAGAATAGGTGATTTATGAGCTTACAAAGACTGATATTTTTTGTTTTAAGCGCCTTATTTTTTATAGGATCTTCTATTTGGCTTAAGGACGAATTTAGTCCGAATTGGGTTAAGTACCAAAAGGAGTATTATAAAGAACAGGCGATAAAAGTTGAGAAGGAGTATGCAGCAGCCGCTTCTGTAAGGGAAAAAGAGTTATTGGGTAAGCGTTTGGCTTCTTTTAGAAGACCTGTATATGGAGTAAAGCAGATTCTTTTGAAAGGTGAATATAGTTGGGCGAAAAGACAAAATGGTGATAAAGTAGATAGATGTATAACCTGTCATATAGACGAGGAAAAACTGAAGGCTTCGCACTCCAATACAAAAGAATTTCCTTTTGATATATACGGTTGTACGGTGTGTCACGGTGGCATTGGTAGGGCGTTAAGTGAGGAGATGGCGCACGAAGGTATGCATTATCATAAAAGACAGATGCAACTTCTAGTAGCAAATGCTGAAACAATGTTTGATTTTTGGAGTGAATTGGCAACCTTAACACCAGAAGAAAGCGATCCAAATCAGAGATTGGAAATGGGGGATTTTAAAAAGTATAGTATTACTGGTGATAAGGCAATTTATGTAGGCAGTCAAAAATGCCTAAAATGTCACATAGGCTTGACATCACCACATGTGGAAAGATGGCAGAGAATTAAGTTTAAAACTTTTGAACGTGTAAAAGAAGCTCCTGATTATATAGCTGGAAATGAGGCATATCGAAAGACGTGTTTGAAATGTCACACGACTGGTTATGATGAAACTACTGGAAAATATTCAGAGGAAGGTGTTACCTGTGAGGCTTGTCATGGTGCGGGAGAGGTGTTTGCTTATTTCATGGATATTGGAAAAGCACTTGAAGGACAAAAGATTGCTAAAGTGGGTACATTTGGGACACCCTTTAACGTCTGTGGACCGTGTCATCACACACGTGGTCATGAGATGAGACTTAAATTTTTCCAGGAAAAAGGCGGCTCTGATGAGTGGTTCTTCCCACAGCACACGTTTCCATATAAGACAAGTTCGCCTGGTAAAGCTGAATCTGAATTAAAATCGTTACCAAAGATTTATTAGTATGTTTATTGATTTACAATTTAGAATCTATTAAAATTAGGTGCGTTGAGAAGAATATTTGCGGGTTTTAAGGGGAGGAGGCATAAAATGAAATTGTTAAAACTGGGCGCGATTTTACTCGCCGCCCCTTTAATTTGGAGTTTGCAGGCTGGCAGCGTAAAGGCACAGTCTGAAGTAGAGCTAAAGGAGATGCAAAAAAAGGCCATGGGCTACTATGACATCCTGTATCCCAATGATACTTTGAAAGATTGGTTTACGAATAATGTTGGTCTGGAAAAGGGTGCTGGTCCATGGCAGAACTTATACAAACCAGTTCCATTACAGATGTACTGGTTTCCGGTAAGGCATTATGTAAAACCAGACGGAACATATTACGACCAATTGCTAGAAAAATTTAAGCCTACCGATTGCGTAAAATGTCACGAAGAAGTAACTCCTGGGTTTGTTAGGGATTGGGAAGAATCAACTCATGCAAAACCCAGGAAAAATCCTCGCTTTGCTGAAAAAACACAGCAGATTGAGAAACTAATTGGTAGAGAGCTTAAAGAAGTGACCTGTAGCGATTGTCATGGAAAGGACCATAAAGAGTTGCATATGCCTACACCTGCAACTTGTGGTGAATGTCACCCTCAGCAAACAATAGAATTTATGTCAGAAGCTGAGCGTGGTCGTCCAAACCACATTGAGGGTCTGGCCGCGAATGTGATCCCACCATGGTATCCTGAAATGGCTAGAAGAGGATATCCTGCTGGACAGTTCGGTTGCGATCTTTGCCACGCTACAGACAGATGTAATATTTGCCATTCAAGACATAAATTTGCAGCAGCAGAAGGCAGGAGACCGGAGGCATGTATGAGTTGTCACATGGGTTTTGATCATCCTGATGCGGAAACCTATGGTGAATCGAAGATGGGTTATATCTATCACATGGAAGGCGAACATTGGGATTGGGAAAAGCCACTAGCAGAGATTGTTCCAGGCAAGGATTATAGAACGCCAACATGTCAATTCTGCCATTTTGACCAAGGAAACGGTACGTTTGCACATAATCCAGTAACTAAGGGTGTTTGGAGGATGGGAACTGTACCACCCATAGGGATAGACTACAAGTCATCATTAAAGGATTACCCATTTGGTATACAGCTTCCCCCGATGAATTATAAACTAGATGTGTATTCTCCTGAAAATAAAAAGAGATCAGAGCAGTGGGTGGCAGTTTGCAGCAAATGCCACAGTCCGAGATTTGCCAGGTTATACCGTGAAAATTTAGATAATTTTATGTTTGAGATGTGGAAACATCAAGATAGGGCTCAGTTAATATTGGACGATCTTGCAGCAAACGATGAGTTTGACGTCCCAATTAAAGAAAGGGACATCTTCCCACTAGGTGACATACTTGCTGATGCATTAGGACCGGGATTATTAGGAGAGGCTGTTTATAAAGCCTTTAAAACAACTGGTGGGAAAGTACCGGTTATTGGTCCAATTCTTGGATTGTATGGAGTGTTTATGACGGGAAAGAATAATCCTTCAGAGATTGAACTTACTTATGCTAATATGTGGTTTGGCGATGCGAAACATGCATACAAGGGTGTTGCCCATGGGCAACAGGATATTGCCTGGTGGTATGGCGCTGCTAAGGTATATCAAGGCATCAATAAATTGGAAAGTCAGGCTATAGCTCTCAAGCGAGGAAAGAAGGTAGATGAGTTTATGGCAGCAAAAGGCAGGAAGAGTGTTGCTGGTATCGTGGGTAGCATTGTAGGTATTGTTGCGGTACTCATGTTTGGAGCAGCAATGTGGAAAAAGAGACGTGAGACTCGACAATGATACATGACGCTTTTACATTGCAATAAAAACAAAAAAGGCATCTTTTATAAGATGCCTTTTTTGTTTGGCAAATAGTTTTATTTTTTATGAATACAGAGAAAATGTATGTTGAATAATGTCAGGAGGCATGTGCTGAGTTCTTTGCAGTTTGGTGCTTTTCCAAACGAGTTTAAAAACGAAAGCGATACCTATAAACATTCTAAGGTTATAATAATGGGAGTGCCTTTTGATGGAACGGCAACTTACCAGACGGGAACTAAAATGGGACCCAATGCTATATTAAACGCATCTGTAAACATTGAGCCTTACGACGAAGAATTAGGCGAAATATATACATTAGGGATTTTTACTGTGGGGACGCTTAATATAGAGGAAATACATACAGTTCCAGAGAAAGTAATCGAGACGGTGTATCGCACTAGTAAGGAGATCGTGAAAGATGGTAAATTTCTAGTAACACTAGGTGGAGAGCATTCTATATCACAGGGGGTAATTAGGGCATATAAAGAAAAATACAAGAGATTATCCATCCTTCAATTAGACGCACACCTTGACTTGATGGAACAATTTGGTGGAACCCGGTGTAGTCATGCGAGTGTGTCCAGGAGGGTTGTCGAAGACTTGAAATGCAAAGTAACTAGTTTTGGTGTAAGGGTTGTATCAAGAGAAGAGCAGAACTTTGTAAAAAAGAACAAGAATGCCATATCAGTGTTTTATGCAAGAGATATTCATAATAACGATAATTGGCATGAAGAAGCCATAGATACTTTGGATGATTACGTATATATTACTTTAGATGTTGACGGTTTAGACCCTTCTATTATGCCAGCTACGGGGACGCCTGTTCCAGGTGGTTTGGGGTGGTATAGAACGGTGGATTTTCTTCGCAAAGTATATGAAAATCGGAAAGTGGTAGGCTTGGATCTGGTAGAATTAAAACCAAATCCGGGAAATGAGTCTCCAAATTTTTTATCAGCTAACCTTGTTTACAAAAACATAGGGTTTTATAAGAAGTATACTCTGTTATCATAAAGTATTTATGATAACAAAAAGAGTATATACGTTTTTATCGCGCTGTTTTTAATGCCTTCCTTTGCTTTTTCTGAAACCTCTTATGATTTATCCCCAGATTTAAAACTTTCCATAGAAAATCACTTACGACTTTCAGGGAGTACTTTAGGGAATAACCTTGATTTAAATAATGATATTAGTGATGGTGTTACATATATGGGAGGTACTTATAATACACAGATTAATATCCCGACTTCTGCATATTTGTAACAATCACTGAGTAAGAAACCTTAATTTGTTGGTCTTTTGAGGTGGAAGATGTAAAAAGTGCCAATGTAGTGCCTAAAAAAATAAAGATTCCTTTATTTACAAGGGTTCCAGCCTATTATGTGCAAAAGTAGGGAACATATATCTTTTAATTTTTTGACAGGTATGTTTTTCCCATGGAAATATTATCACGAAAAGAGGGATGATGAAGATATATTAGGACTAGCGCCGGCTCCACGTTATGATGGGGATGCAGATCCCGCTTATCAAATTGAATTGGCGACTGAGATTACGTTTTGAGTAAAATTTATAGGAAATAGTTTAACCTTTTAAGAACACTCTTCAATCTGCATCTTTTATGTGCAGTAATTGACTTTTAAAGATATGATTGATTACCTCCTTGCCTCAATTCCTCAACCAATTTTTTTACTTGTTCGGCACTTTGTTTGTTACATATAAGTGTCGCATCTTTTGTGTGTACGATAATTAGATCTGATATACCAATTGTTGTTATTAAATGTTGTTCGTTATTCACAATAATACACGAGTGTGTGTCTGTTCCATGATGTATGCCTAAGATTGTATTACCCAGACTATCCTTCTTATTCCAACGTTCTATAGCATACCATGAGCCAATATCATCCCACTTGAAATCTGCCTCGATGACAATAATATCCTTTGCCTTTTCCATTACAGCGTAATCGATTGAGATCTTTTCAAAATTCTGGTATTCTTTCTCCATAGTAGTCCATTCGGATTTTGTTCCTAATGCAATGCCAATTCGTTCAAGCCCTAGTGCTAATTTTGGTGTATATTGTGAAAGACATTCAAGTATTTTTGATGTTTGCCAGACAAATATCCCACTGTTCCAGTAGTATTCTCCAGTATTAATAAAGTTTTGCGCAGTTGTCTTATCAGGTTTTTCCTTGAATGATTTTACTTCGTATACCATAAAGTTGTTTTCTTTCAATACCTGTTTACCACGATGTATATAGCCGTAACTTATTGAGAGTTCTGTAGGTTTAATTCCCACTGTAAGCAGTGAATTATTTTTACTTACAACATTGACGGCAGTTTCAATCACTTTAATGAATCGGTTTGCAGGTTCTATAATATGATCTGCAGTCATAACAACCATTATTGAATTAGGAGAGATTTTTTGAATGATTGTTGCAGCAAGGCCTATACATGGTGCAGTGTCTCTTCCTATAGGTTCAGCAACGATATTTGAAATGGGAATTTGTGGAACATGTTTTTGTATTTGTTCTTTGTGTAATTTATTAGTAATGATAAGGATGTTTTCTGGTTTGAATGCGGGAGTTATTCGGTCGATTGCGTGTTGAAGCATACTACGCTCACAGACAATTTTCAAGAGTTGTTTGGGGGTATTTTCTCGGCTCCATGGCCAGAAACGTGTTCCGCTTCCCCCCGCCATGATTACAGCATATTTCGAATTTGTCATTTTTTAACCAGAGTAAGCGTAAAGCAACATAGAAGAAATTACGATTGCAGCGGTTTCAATCCTTAGTGTTGAAGGACCCACGTTGATTGGTACGCAACCTGCCTTTTCTGCCATTTCGAGCTCTCTATGTGTAAAACCGCCTTCGGAACCTATGATGCAAACGATTTTTTTGGCTGATAGATGCTCATTTAGAACACTCTTTAATGTTTTGGCATGAGATTCTGTGCATGCTATGAGTGATAGGTCATAGTTACAAATAGTTTTTATTAAACCATCGAATAACATTACATTTTCTATTTTAGTAATATAATTTCGCTTACACTGTTTAGATGCTTCAATAACGACCTTATTCCATTTCTCTATTTTTTCATCAGACTTGCTCCGAATATCAACAACACTTCGATCACAATAAATGGGAGTTAAGGTCTTTACACCTAACTCAGCGCATTTTTGAATTAAAAAGTTCACTAGTTTACCTTTGGGAACTGAAAATGCGATAGTGATATCAACATGCGCCTCTCTATCAACAGTTTTAGATTGTTCAATAGATACCTTTAACTTGTCGTCTAGTATTTCAGTAATATTCGCAATGTATTCAAATCCTTTTCCGTCAAAAAGCATAATTTTACTTCCCAATTTTGCTCGTTTGACATGTAATATATGATGTGCCTCCTTGCCATTAAGCCAAATTTCAGGAGTTGTGGGAGTATACGATATATAAAAACGGTCTTGATGCATTTATACGGTCAAAGTATGCTTGGTAAGGCTTCGTTCTCTGGCAAAATTGATTATTGTGTGATTAGGGCAGACCTCCACACATTTTCCGCAGGAGGTACATTTATGATAATCGATTACCGCAAGATTATTTTGTACATGAATGGCATCGTAGGGACATATCTTCTCGCATTGTTTACAGGCAATACAAGAATCCTGGCAAATCTTCTTGGCAACCGCGCCTTTATCGAGTGACTTGCATCGTACGTGCACCATTTTGGATTCTGGCAATATACTGATGATCTTCCTGGGACAAACGGCAGCACACTTTCCACAAGCTGTACATCGTTCCTCAATTACCTTGGGAATGCCATCCTTCCCCAGATACATTGCTTCAAATTTACACGCTTCTACACATGTCCCCAAGCCCAGACAACCATAGTCGCAGCCTAGAAAACCACCACCGAAAATGTTTGCTGCACGACAGTCTTTAATACCATTATAGATGAATTTGTCTTTAACACCTCTAGCATGACACATCACGACGGCAACGACACGTTCCTTACCTTCAAATTTAACTCCCATAATGTTTGCGACAAGTTTTGCCACGGCAGCTTGTCCTACAGTGCAGCCAGTGACAGGTGCTTTTCCTTCCACGACAGCCTGTGCAAAACCACTACAGCCAGGTTGACCACACGCACCGCAATTTGCGCCAGGGAGCACCTCATTAATACTGTCAATGCGAGGATCAACTCTAACTGCAAACTTATCTGAGGCAATGGCTAAACCTATTCCAAAGACCATGCCTAATATACCTAATGTAATTGTAGCGCCTAAAAGTAAGCCCATATGATTTTCCACCAAAAATATGAGTTAACAATTATTTTAACATGTAAATAAATGTAATTTGTTCCAACTTATGCCATCGTTCCGATCATTCTGTGAATCGCTTGTCCAGCAGGTACCATTGGAAAGACATTTTCGGTTGGATCTATCCTGAAATCCATAATGACAGGTCCTTTTATAGCAAATGCCTTTTCTATTGTTGGCCGAACATCTTCTTTTTTCTCGACTAAAAATCCCTTTGCACCATAAGCCTCTGCTAATTTGACAAAATCTGGATTACCGTTCAAATTAACTCCGGAATAACGTCTGTTATAAAACAATTCCTGCCACTGCCGCACCATTCCAAGATAGCCGTTATTCAGTATAGCTATTTTCACTGGTATGTTTAAACGAGCAACGGTGCTGAGTTCTTGTATATTCATTTGAATACTGCCGTCTCCTGCAATATCTACAACAATCTTGTCAGGACATCCTAGTTGAGCCCCAATTGCCGCAGGAAAACCATAGCCCATTGTGCCCAATCCACCCGAAGAGAGAAATGTACGCGGTTTTGTAAATGTAAAATATTGGGCTGCCCACATCTGATTTTGTCCTACCTCTGTTGTAATAATGGCGTTACCCTTTGCAGCATCACAGATCTGTTCGATTACATATTGGGGTTTAATGACGTTTCCACTATTCTTGTATGATAGCGGATTTTTTTCTTTCCAGAGCCTGATTTTATCAAGCCACTCTTTTCTCTCGGTAAAATGGATATATTTATTGAGTTCTTGTAAGATATTCTTTGCATCACCTACAACTGGAATATCTACTCTGACAGTCTTACCAATAGATGCCGGATCAATATCAATGTGAATAATCTTTGCATGAGGGGCAAATTCATCGATCTTCCCGGTAACTCTATCATCAAATCTTGCACCAATTGCTATCAAAACATCCGATTCGGTCACTGCGAAATTTGCGTAAGCAGTGCCGTGCATTCCCAGCATCCCCAAGGATAAATTGTGATCTTCAGGAAAACCACCAAGTCCCATAAGTGTTGTGGTCACAGGAAGATTTCCCTTTTCAGAGAGTCCAAGTAATTCTTTTGAACATTCAGAGGTGATTATACCGCCACCCGTGTAGACGACAGGCTGTTTGGAGGAATTGATAACCTCAGCGGCATGCTTGATTTGGCGAATATTACCTTCATACCTGGGTTTGTATCCTGGCAGTTCTACCTCTGCTGGTATCACTTCTTCACATTTTTCCATTGTGACGTCTACAGGTAGGTCAATCAACACAGGACCTCGCCTTCCAGTATTTGCTATAAAAAATGCCTCTTTTACAATTCTGGCAAGGTCTTTAACGTCTTTTACTAAGTAACTGTGTTTTGTTATAGGACGTGTGATGCCAATGATGTCGGCTTCTTGAAAGGCGTCATTGCCAATAAGAAATGTTTTGACCTGTCCTGTTATAGCAACTATGGGTATAGAGTCCATGAAAGCAGTTGCAATTGCAGTGGTTAAGTTTGTAGCGCCAGGACCTGATGTGGCAAGACAAACACCCACCTTGCCTGTAGCTCTGGCATATCCGTCTGCTGCGTGACCAGCACCTTGTTCATGTCGGGTTAAAATAAACTTTATAGGAGACTCGAACAATACATCAAATAAGGGTAAAACGACACCGCCAGGAATTCCAAAGAGATACTCTACTCCTTCTCTTATTAGTGCATCCACTAAAATTTGTGAACCTGTTTTAATCATAATTTACAGTTAAAGAAAAATGTTTTATCTATATAGAAAACATTAAATAAAAATACAAAAAACGGCAATACGATTTTTATATTGCCTTTTACGGGTATGCTTTTGTAGGAGAGTACGCGCTTGAATAAACAAAAAACGCATCTACACCCTAGCTAAATTTGGCATGGAAATTGATTGGGCGGATTTATTAATGAACCGATTTGTTTTCCTCATCGGTTTTTTCGGTTTCTGTGTCCTCATTTAAATCTTCATAATCAAAATCTTCTAGGTCTTCATATTTTGCAGGTTTATAATCGGGTTTTTTAGAACTTTCTAATTCTTCATTATAAGCTGCGAGGACTTTTTCCTGTATTTCTTCCCTGCATTTTGAGTTTATTGGGTGGGCTGTATCTGCATGTAATTTTAATCTGCCTGTACCCCTGGACGCACGTTTTTCATCCAATTTTGTACCGCAATCATTGCAATATTGAGCCATTATGTGATTTTTTCCACCACACTTTGGGCATCTGTCTGTGAGTTTTCTACTGGGCATAGCTATAAATGCCCCTTTGTGTCCTTCGATAACCTTTAGATCCCTTACAACAAAATCATTATCTATTGTTATACTACAAAATGCCTGCAATCTGTTTTTCTTAGCTTCTGTTAACTTTACCCTGACTTCAGTAATATTCACTGTCTTCTCCCTTCTTGTTTATCTAGCAATATCTTAGAAATCGTTGGTTACCACAAACACATCGCCAATATTAAGCATCTTTATTTTTAGCTCAATTTCTTTTAAATCCATTTCCTCCTTACATAAGCCATATAAAGCCGAACCACTTCCTGATAAAAGTACGCCACAAAAATTAAACTTACTTAGAGCTTTTTTTATTTTTTCAAGGTCTGGATAAAGCTTAAAGACCACGTCTTCTAAGCGGTTATGTAAAAAGGCTCCTAATTTATTCGGATTTCCTGATATAAATTCTCGCATGAAAAAATTAACATCTTTCAAATTTTTTGTCAAGCTATTTTTAAAATTTTTATAAACCATTGCAGTGTTTACCTCAAACCTTGGATAAATTATTATGTAATTATAACTTACATTTATGGGATATGGAGTAACTATCTCGCCACGTCCTTTACATATTGCTGTATTACCAACCACAAAGAATGGTGTATCAGAACCTAATTTCCCAGCTAATGACATCAATTGTTTTTCATCGTATCCAATCCGCCACAGCTTGTTTAATCCAACTAAAGTTGCTACAGCATCACTACTTCCGCCACCAAGTCCTGCTCCAATTGGTATTCTTTTATCTAAATGAATTTTTACGCCTCTGTAAGTTTTGGATTCGTTCTGTAAAAGGCGGACAGCTTTAACGACTAAGTTGTCCTCACCTGCGCTAAGTTTAGGGTTTGAGCATGTAAATACTACGTTTTTATCATAATTTTCCATATAAATATAATCGAATAGACTAACTTCTTGCATAACAGTTTCAATCTCGTGATAACCGTCCTGTCGTTTGCCCAATATCTCCAGAAAAAGGTTGATTTTCGCTGGTGCGGCGATTTTTATTTTTCCGTTTTCTTCCCAGAATTTCATTGATAATATCCTTAAATTTTAAAAATAAATAAATAAAAACGCTTTATTGGATTTTAAATTTATTCATATAATAGCATGGCTAGGGAAATTCGTTAAGAATATTTTTAGATTATGTCTAATGATGTGGTACAATAAATTTTAAATACGGTAACAGTATAGTAGTAAAATTCAGGTTATAATAGTGCCAGTTTATACAATTAGAAGTTTAAACATAATAATGCTTGATGCTTACCAATTTATAGTAACTTTTTTTTGGTATTTACTGTAATGTTATCAGTTAAGATTGGAC
>Ga0154328_1163_pt1 | contig 25227 bp, 24 predicted proteins | sample RifGroA2_FD_115856 | JGI IMG/M metagenome (GOLD analysis project Ga0154328, IMG submission 115856) | Planctomycetes bacterium GWA2_39_15
ATCCCCTTGGAAACGAGGGGGAGATGAGGGGGGTTGTCTGTAATACCCTTCATTATGAAGTTCTTGAGTTGTTCGGCACGGACAAACTGTAGGGGCTGAAGATTTTCAGCCCCTACATTCCATGCCACCCCGAAACCCGCATAAATAAAATGAAAATTCCTATACAATCAAATTACTTACCTGTAGGAGCAATTCATGAATTGCCCTTACACATATTATAATAGTTAGAAATATTTGGACAACCTCAGGAGTTCACTATTTATTTCTACACCATCGCCTTTTCTCCTTCCTTACGCATATTTTTGCCAAGAAGTGATAAAATATTCTTATTAAGAGACTGATAAATCTTGAAATATATGTTCCGTTGCCTTTGCTCTTTATAAAATCGTTTGAGATGGCACACACTAATAGAGACCCTCAATCATTGGAAATTTTAAAAGATGTAATGGAGGTTATTACTTTATGCAAAGGATTATTGAAGACAGTTCTCTAAGAGATAAACTTTATGTATTCAAAGACAGGAAGGAAGCAGGAATGCTTCTTGCCCAAAGGCTTTTAGGATACAAAGGTACAGACGGTATAGTACTCGGCATTCCTTCCGGCGGAGTTCCTGTAGCCGCTGAGATAGCCAAAGCCATCGTACTTCCCCTTGACTTAATCATTATGAGAAAGGTTCAGATACCCTATAATCCTGAGGCCGGGTTTGGTGCTGTCGGGCCTGATAGCAAGGTATTATTAAACGAAGAACTTCTCAGGAGTCTCGATCTCTCAGAAAAAGAGGTTGAGCAACAGATTAAAATGACAATGAATATAATCAAAAGGCGGAATGAACTCTTCAGAAAAGGGCTGCCGTTCCCCTCAGTAAAAAACAGGGTTGTGATCATTGTGGACGATGGGCTGGCATCGGGCTATACAATGCTTTCTGCCGTAGATTTCGTAAAAAGGCACGAACCTCAAAAGATTGTGGTTGCCGTTCCGACAGGGTCAGAGAGAAAGGTTGAATTTATTCTGCCTAATGTAGATGAGCTTATTTGTCTCAACGTGAGAAGCGGGTTGTCTTTTGCTGTGGCTGATGCATATGAGAATTGGTATGACCTCGAAGACGATGAGGTGATTTCGATCTTAAATAATTTTAGTTTCAGCCATGAATGACGCCATGCAGGCCCTTATCTGTTGTAAAGAACAGGATAGTCATAAAAGACAACGAGATTTTCTAACCCGAGCGAGTCTGAAAAAAGTAACCACGGAAACACGGAACTATGGAAGCACGGATAAAAATAAGATAAAAGTAATTTCCCGTCTTTCCATATTTCTGTGTCTCAGTGGTCTTAGTTATCAAAGAACGCAAAATGGGAAAGGCTAAGGGGATTTTACCCTGGTACATCTCAAGGGAAGAGGAAAGGGAAACGAGCGGCTTATTATAAAACAGAGAGATGAATACTCACGTCATGACCGGAAATAGGAAACATGCTTGACATCAAAAAAAGATGTCGCAGTTAAAGGAACGTATTCCTCCATGCTAAACCTTATAATTCAGATAAATAAGATATTTGCTATTTGATTTCAGTAATTGTTACTAAATAATTTTATGGAAATCATTCCAGAGTTTGAATGGTATAAAATTGTTAAGGAATTAAAAAGATATAAAGGTACAACTATCCTTATAGGCGCAGTAGACACTGGCAAATCCACCTTTACGAAATACCTGATAAAAGAACTTCTTACGAATAAAGTAAAGGTTTCACTTGTTGATTCTGATATTGGTCAATCATCTCTTGGCATTCCTGGAATTATCAGCATGAAGAGATTTGACAAGCCAAAAGACTTTGATAGCTTTAAACCAGATAAAATCTTCTTTGTAGGCGATATTAACCCTGCTAGAAAGATTTCCATCATGGTAGATGGAACGATGGAAATGATCGATATTGCAAGAACCGAAGGTGTAAAGACAATACTTGTTGACACAACTGGGTTGATAGCGGGGAATGAAGGTATGACTTTGAAGATGGGAAAGATAATAGCTATAAAACCAAAGCATATTCTAGCATTACAAGAAGGCGATGAATTAGAACATATCTTATCCCTTATTGAAGGTATTTGTATACACCGTCTCACAGTATCTCCCTATGCAAGGAAAAGGAAGCAAAAAGAACGCATTGAATACAGAAGTAAAAAATATCTAGAATATTTCAAAGGATCCAGAACTATAAAGCTTTTACACAGGAGATTTGAGTTTTTCTACAATGGAAAGAAAATTGACATACAAGAAGAACCCATAAAAGCTGGCTGTTTAATTGGTATCAATAGGAATGATAAGACTGTTGCACTCGGAATATTTACGGGGCTGCTGCTGGATAAAATGTTTTTAAAGAGCCCATTAAAATCTTTTAAAGGTATAAACAGAATTGTTGTTGGAGATATCGTTCCATAAAACTACGGTATGTCCCTTTTTGTAGAATCTCATTCATAGGGAAAGTCTTACAAAAAGACATGAGCCTAATTATTCGGGAAATAAAGGTTAAATCCATACTCACACGGTCGGGAATCCCTGGTTATTATTACTGTATTAATCCCTATGTAGGTTGCGCTCATGGCTGTAAATATTGTTATGCTACATTCATGAAAAGATATACGGGCCATACAGAGACATGGGGAAACTTTGTGGATGTAAAGACTAACGCACCGGAAGTATTACAAAGGCAGCTCAAAAGGGCGATAAGGGGTAAGGTCATAATCAGCTCAGTAACGGATGCCTACCAGCCAATCGAGGCAAAATATAAACTTACGAGGCAGTGCCTTGAAGTCCTTTTACAACACCAGTTCCCTACAGATATACTCACGAAATCCCCTCTTGTTCTGAGAGACATGGATCTGATAAAGGAATTTAAGGACATAGAGGTTGGTATTACCATTACAACAGATGATGATGCGATCAGGAAAGTTTTTGAACCACATGCCCCATCAATCATGGCGAGAATTTGTACCCTGAAAACACTCCATGACCATGGGATACAGACCTATGCCTTTATAGGTCCAGTGCTGCCCATGAATCATGAGGCACTTTCAGAGAAAATAAGCCCCCATGTTGACAGCGTTATTATTGACAGGATGAACTATTCTTCAAAGACTCTAGAAATATACAAACGCATGAACCTTAACAAATGGCTTGATAAATCCATTATAGATAATGTTATCCAGAAATTGAAAAATGGATTCGCTGGAAAATCTGTAAGTATTTGCTGATGGTACAAACTTTAAAAAATAAAAAGGCGATTGCAATTCTAAATATTATACTTCATTTATAGAATATGCTTATTGAATAAAATCTATACATTTAGGTTTTTCCTTGAAATAGATGGAGTGCATAAAATATAATTTATACCGTAACGCTTGCTCCTTTAATAATTTGGCAAGAAATTAAGATTTATGTTCATTGGGTTTGTTCTGTTAGTTGAGTTTCTTGAGTTGACCCTATAAACCCTATAAACCCTATAAACCGAAATAACCAAAACAATAAATCTTAAATTTTTATTATCTTTTTACCAAGTTAGTTTCAGTAAGTAAAGTTCGGGTAAGTTATCCCAAAAGTTGCAGGAGGTTAATTGTGAAGTGTAAAAGTTCTAGTTTCAAGGTATTTGCTACTGTGGTAAAGAAAGGTAGTTGTAATTATTATAAAGAGGGAGATACCTACCCGTTAACGGGATTTACACCTAAAGGACTATGTGACAGCGCCTACGCCGTTCTCTCCAGAGACGCACTTGCACTGCGATATGGCGCAAAATTGCCCTGGCAGACGAGCGAAAATACCCTTTTAACCCACTGTCCAGACCCAACAGGTGCTGTATGGGAATTGAAGCGTGTACTACGTGAAACGGCAGATAGCGAGCCTACACATTAATCAGTAATTAACAGTGAACATCTGAAACAGCGGTTTAGACAGTTACACAGATATAAAGACAACCCCCTTTATTGAGGGGGAATATTTTAAGCTAAATTTATAATACTATTGAATGAATATAATGGATAATAACAAAGAGCAAGAGGAAATAAAGATTCGCAAGATGATTAGTGAACACGTATCTCACAGTCAATATATGTTAAATCCGGACACCAAGATTGTAGATAGGGTGGTGAAAGGACTGGTAATGCGTAAGATCAAATACGGTTATGCCTACTGTCCATGTCGTTTAGTTATGGGAGATATAGAAAAAGACAAAAAGATCATATGTCCATGTGTTTATCATGTTGAAGAAATTGAGCGTGACGGAGAATGTCATTGCCAACTTTTTGTAAGCGCAAAAAAAGGAGAAATACATAGGACATAGAGAAAATATAGTATCGAAATAGTTAGCGTATAGAATTTAATTTAATGAATTTCTTTGTTCTTAGCAATTATGGTTTGACAATATTAAAAACAGAAAAGGAGAATAGACATGTCTGAAGACGTAGCTGTAATTACGGATGCAAATTTTGATACAGAGGTATTGAAATCAAACATACCTGTATTGGTTGATTTCTGGGCGGCGTGGTGTGGACCATGCAGACAAATAGCACCGGTGATAGATGAATTAGCAAAGGAATATAAAGGTAAGGTCAAGATTGGAAAACTTGACACTGAAGAAAACAACAGCACACCAGTCAAATTTGGAATAACGGCAATACCCACAATTATCATATTTAACAATGGGCAGGCAGTAAATAAGATGATTGGTTCAAAATCGAAAAAAGACTTAAAAGTCGCTCTGGACGCCCAGTTAAAATAATTGCTACGATTCATTTCGATGACGCGAGGCAAATATAAAGTTTAAAATGGAATAAAGGGATTTGCCCATAGGGTTAAGGGTCATGATGCATGTACCCTGCTACTTGCCTCTTGTCCCTTGTTCTTTAGTTTTGTAGTTAAACTATACCCCCAGTAATTCATGTAACTTACGAGGTATATTATCACTCTCCATCAAGGTTTCACCGACTAATACAGAATTAATTCCATTTCTCATTAGTTTCTCTATATCAGCCCTTGTCTTAATGCCACTTTCGCTTACTACAATTTTTCCGACCGGGATCATGGGTCTTAATCGAAAGGTGGTTTCCAGGTCTGTTTTAAATGTTGCAAGGTCACGATTGTTTATACCAATAATATTAGCATCTGTTTGTAATACCATTTTTAATTCCGACTCCGAATGCACTTCAACGAGACAATCCATACATAATTCTTTGGCCAATTCTAAATAATGTTGAATTTCCTCTTTTGAAAGAATAGCGGCAATGAGTAATATGGCATCAGCCCCAGCAAATCGTGCTTCATATATTTGATAAGGGTCAATGATAAAGTCCTTTCGTAGAACAGGTAAATTTACAGATTTTTTAACAGCAGTTAAGTAAGATAAACTACCCTGAAAGAATTTTTCATCTGTTAAGACAGAAATTGCCGATGCACCATTTGCTTCGTAAAGATGGGCGATTTCTACAGGATTAAAATCTTCTCTTATAACACCAAGAGACGGAGACGCCTTCTTAATTTCTGCTATGATAGTAATATTGACGTTCGATTTTAGTGCAGAACCGAACCGTCTAGATGCCTGACTCTTTTTAACATTATTTTTCAATTCTTCAACAGAAACACGTTTTTTGTTTTCTGCAACCTCGGCTAATTTGTGTTTGCAAATCTCATCTAAAATTGTCATAAATGCCTTTGCCTAAATAAATATTCCATAAAGCGATTACTTCTGTCTGGGGATGTATTTGTAACAATAAGTATTTTCATGGAAGAAATAGACTGTATGAGACGAAAAGTTACCCAACTACATAAGAAAAGTCTGAGAGTAAGATATGAAGTGTGATGCATAAATAGTTTAAAAAGGAAATTACACGAGAGAATTATAAACAGCAAAGTTGCAGCATAGAGACAGTATTTATAACGGTAACGGATGCCGTATCCTAGTCCAATCATTGACAAACCAATTATAATATATTTAAACCCGTAGCCACGTTGTGCAAGTCCCTGGCTTATAGTTAAAGCCAATATGCTTAGAATAATACCTAATATACCCAGGAATATTACCAGATTTGCTACCTTCCCAACACGTTGTGGATGATTTATTGTATTTTCTTCGCCCATTTTAAATTTTACCAAGTAAAATAAGAATACCCACAATAATAAAGGCAATTGCCGCTCCCACTTTAATAAAATTTATAGGTAGAAATTTAGTTATAACAGAACCTACGGCAACACCAATAACCGTAACTACAGCAAAGGCAAGCATGGTACCGATAAAAACCAGTACTGGTTTATTGGTCTTACTGGTCATAAGAATAGATGCAATTTGAGTCTTGTCTCCGAGTTCTGCTAGAAATATTGTAACAAAAGTGCTAATGATAATTTTCCAATCCATATTGATGTATCTCCTGGTTTAGTATGTTTTGTATCTATTTTTAACGTAAAAGTCTATATTAGAATATATCATGAGTCAATTTAAAACAGACGGCTTTTAAAATAAAAAAATCTCCTGCACCTTTTATGGTGCAGGAGATTTTTGAAAATGATTCTCTCAGAAAGAATTTTTAGTGGTGTTCTTCTACGATAAATTCAACCGAATCTTCGTATGAATGCTTTCTGTAACCAAACAGAGATACGATTGTACCTGCAGCAAGTCCGGTAATCCATGCAACGATAAATGTAATAAATACACCTTTTATTTGCAATCCTGGTACAGCGCCCTGGGCGATGAAGATAGCTGCCAAACCTCCTAGCATACCAGGCATACCGTGGAGATTGTGGACACCGCATGTATCAATACCTTTTAAAACCCTTTGAACACGTGGTTGAATTATTGCGAAGCCAATTACACTCAAGATACCGGCTAAAAAGCCTAATAAAAGAGATAACTTCGGAGTGGTATGGGCGCAGGAAGAACCAATAGCAACACCACCAGCTAGTGCCGCGTTTGCCATATCTTCAATAGCAATCTTTTTGCGAAGCATGGTGGTTGCAATATATGTAGCTATAGTTGCAGCACACAATGAAAGGATCGTATTTACAGCAGCAGTAGGCATCCTTGATATTTCAGCAGGCGCTGCACAGAAAGATGGCCAAAATATCCACAGTACCATACTTCCTAACATTGAAAATTGATTGCTTACTTTATCTGATTCGATCTTCTTGAGGAAATCCTCACCGGTGGTCATCCTTACAATAACACCTAATCCAAAATAAGCGCCAAATTGATGAATAACAATCGAACCGCCAGTATCAATCAGTTGCCCCTTTGGGATAATGCCCATTCCGTTATCTAACATAATCCATTCGTTAAGCATATAGGATGGGACAAACATCATCGCCAAAATAATGTATTGAGACATCTTTAATCTACCTAAAAATGCCCCCATTGCAATTAAAATACTTGCCGCACAAAATTCTGCAAGTATTAAACGATCCATTTTTAGTTCTGCTGGTTCTCCAAAGATTCCAAGCGTCTTTAAGAACATATAATATGGAAGGACAATGCTTACAGCAATATATGTAGCGGTAACAGCGCTATAGCCATATCTCTTCACAAAAACCATTAAGAATCCGAAACCGACCATCAACATAGCCATGACATGGATTGACTTGCCATATTTAGCTAATTCAAGAAAATCAGTTACTGTGGTGGAAGTCATTGCACCTTCTGCCTCGCGTTTGGCAGATTCTGGATTCGCCTTTGCATGTGATTCCACAGTGCCACCGGCAAGCACTACAACATGGTCTTCGGAAATTACGTTTGCTGTATTATCTATAGACGACCATGTATTCCAATCGCTGTGGTTCTCCTGTATTGCGACTAATGCATGTTCAACCAATTGGTTTTCTAATAATTCGGTACCAGTGACTGCTTTTGTTGTTTCCAGCAAAGGTATGCATAGAAGACCGATGCATACAACAACATACCACTTCAAAAACCCTTTTATCGACATCTGGTTCGCCCTCCTTTCCCTATTAATGTTTCTGAGATTATTACATTACATTGTTTTAATAATATTTATCCCATACCTAATGCATTTTAGAAATAGCAAAATTTTAATATTTTCTAAAATGCATGATTTCCACCACTAAATTATGATTATTTACGCCGTATCTTTTCTAAATATTTTAAAGAAAATTTATTATTGATGGTATTTTTCTGAAGGGTTAAAACTCTATCATTTGTTGCTTCATATTGTTATTATTGGGGATATATATATTCCATTTAAAAGTAAATATCAAGTGAAAAGTATTGTAATAATAAAAATAAATATAATTATCTCAGTGTCATAAACTTAAGTGAAGCAATTGCGCGAAATATGTGCCAAAAAATTTATGCGGAAACGGTAATTCGGAAATGTTGTATAATATGACCGGAGTAAAATGCCTTAGCATAAATTTTACCTTTTCTGACAAGAAATTATTAGTTGCTACTTGTTTAAGTTAAGGCGATATGTTTATACATGTATTTAATTGTATAAAACCAATAAAATTTGATATATTTACATTTCATTACTTATTATGGGAAGATATTTGTTTTTTTCTAATGATAGTATATATTCACTTCTAATCAGGAGTTTTATACTATCCAGTTTTATGAAAGGCTGTGCAGTTAAAGAAATGATTGCGAACGAAAATAGTATCCCACCAAAAACGCAGAAACACGAAACTAGTGCATCAAACAAAAGAAAACACAATCATTTATTTAACGAAAAAAGTCCTTATCTCCAGCAACATGCTTACAACCCTGTTGACTGGTATCCCTGGGGTGTAGAGGCGTTTCAGAAAGCACTCAAAGAAAATAAACCCATTTTTCTTTCAATCGGTTACTCGACTTGCCATTGGTGCCACGTTATGGAATATGAATCCTTTGAGGATGAAGAAGTAGCAAATATATTGAACGAAAATTTTGTATCTATTAAAGTTGATAGAGAAGAACGTCCGGATATAGACAATATCTATATGACCGTATGCCAGGCAATGACCGGAAGTGGTGGCTGGCCTCTAAATCTCTTCCTTACACCAGAAAGAAAGCCCTTCTATGCTGGTACCTACTTTCCAAAAACGGAACGGTATGGAAATCCAGGTCTTATTGCCATTCTTAATCATATATCAAATCTGTGGAAAACAAATACGGTAAGTGTTCTTGCTTCTAGCGAACAAATAGTGAAGGTCTTACAAACTACGGTTAATGCAACAGGCGGTGAAACACTGACCGAAGAGACACTAAGGCATGCCTATGAGCAATTAAGGGATAATTTCGACTTGCTTTATGGTGGATTTGGCCCCGCCCCTAAGTTTCCCACGCCACATAATTATACATTTTTACTTCGTTGGTGGAAACGAAGCAAGGATCCAATGGCACTTGAAATCGTTGAAAAAACGCTCGAACGGATGGGACAAGGGGGCATTTACGATCAATTGGGAGGTGGATTCCACAGATATTCTACCGATGAATATTGGCTTGTACCACACTTCGAAAAAATGCTGTATGATCAGGCGTTACTCGCTATTGCTTATACGGAAGCATACCAAGCTACAGGAAAGACGTTTTATGCAAATATCGCAAAAGGTATCTTTGATTATGTTTTACGTGATATGACCTCTCCCGAAGGTGTATTCTATTCTGCTGAAGATGCCGATAGCGAAAGGATTGAGGGGAAGTTTTATGTCTGGACACCTGATGAAGTTTTAAATATTTTGGGCGAAAGAGACAGTAAAATATTTTGTGATTATTATGACGTCTCAAATGAAGGTAATTATGATGAAAAGAATGTCTTACATGTTGATAAACCTCTAACTACATTTGCTAAATTGGAAGGTATAAATCTTGAACAACTACAAGAACTGCTAAATAAAGCCAGAAAAAAACTTTTCGCCGTACGGGAAAAACGCATTCGTCCAAATAAGGATGATAAGATACTTACATCATGGAATGGATTGATGGTTGCTGCACTTGCAAAAGGCGCTCAGGCTTTAAATGAGCCAAAATATGCACAGGGTGCTGTGCGTGCGGCAGATTTTATCTTGAATACATTGCGTCAAAAGGACGAAACGTTATTTAGGCGCTATCGCCTGGGTGAAGCTGCTATTCCTGGTTATCTTGATGACTATGCCTATTTTGTCTGGGGATTGATTGACCTCTATGAAACAACATTTGAAGTAAAATACCTCAAAACTGCACTGGAAATTAATAAACAAATGATTAATAATTTCTGGGATGAAAAGGGGGGTGGTTTATTCTTTAATGGCAAGGCTAATGAACAACTCATAACTCAGATAAAGGAGATATATGATGGGGCAATACCTTCGGGGAATTCTGTTGCTCTATTAAATATCTTGAGATTAAACCGAATGACTGGAGACCAGAATTTAATGAAAATGGCAGAAAATATCATTAAAATCTTTGCTGAAACTATAAACCAGTATCCGTCAGGCTATACTCAATTCCTGTGTGCATTAGATTTTGCTATTGGTCCAACCAAAGAAATAATAATAGCAAGCGAACCAGACCAAAAAGATACGAAGCTGATACTCCATGAAATATGGAAACGTTTCTTGCCGGAAAAGGTTTTGCTATTACATCCTGAAAAGGATAAATCTATTGAAGAAATCGTTGGGTTTATTAGAGAACAGAAAGCTATAAATGGCAAAGCTACAGCCTATATTTGCAAAAACTATACTTGTAATGCTCCTACTAACAATATAGATAAAATAATACAATTAATAGAGGAACGCTAAATCAAGTAAATTATGTTTGAATTAACCTTACTCTCTGTGTGTTCTGTTTCTGCATTTATATGGTTAGCGTTAACATTTATGCCTGCACGCTGGCGAATGTCGGAGCGATGGGAGGCGGTTGGTAATCCATATTTGCCTGTTTCTAAATTGCCAAGCCTATCTGTTATAGTACCTGCACGTAATGAAAGTACATCCCTTCCGCAAACGTTACCTTCATGGCTTGCCCAGGAGTATCCTGAATCAGAAATTATATTAATAGACGACGATTCGAGTGATGGTACTGAAGATTGTGCAAGAGGCATTGCGGAGCAATATAAACATGATGTTCGTATTTTAAAAGGAATTCCTCCTCCGCCAGGTTGGACGGGAAAGTTGTGGGCGCTGCAGCAGGGTATTAGTGTATCTTCGGGGGAATGGTTGTTGTTTACAGATGCTGATATTCGTCATAGTCCTAACCTTTGGCGTGGACTTGTTACAAAGGCAATGAATGAACAGCGGGCTATGGTTTCATTGATGGCTCTGCTTGATACGGTTGGAATGTGGGCGCGTTTATTAATTCCAGCCTTTGTGTACTTCTTTCATCTTTTGTATCCATTTGATAAAGTGAAAGATTTACGGTCTAAAGTTACAGCGGCAGCAGGAGGATGTATACTTATCTCTCGTCAAGCCCTTGATAAAATAGGAGGCATAGCCGGACATAGCGATGCATGGATAGACGATCTTGCTCTTGCCAAACGAATCAAGCGCGCAGGATTATCACTTTCGCTTTCACTAACAAAATCGGCAGTAAGCATTCGTCCTTACCGGCAACTTTGCGATGTCTGGAATATGGTTTCACGCAGTGCATTCACTCAATTACAGTGTTCATGGTTAGCTCTGATTGGAACTGTGCTTGGGATGTCAATATTATTTATATTTCCAATATTTGGAATTTTCTTATCTGGCATTGGAGGTGTTTATTATATTACAGCGTCAATTTCATTTTTTGCATTTTTGTTGATGTCAGTTACTTACATACCGATTCTACGTTTCTACAATTTGAGTTTAATTCAAGCATTTACACTACCCCTTACAGGTACACTTTACTTGACTATGACAGTGTCTTCAGCCATTAATCATGTTGTAGGCAGGCGCGAGTGGAGGGGTACACGCAGTAAAATCAATTGATGTTCCGAGAAATTTCTGCATCTGAATTGAACTTAATCAGTATCGCTTCATGCTTATAGTAACGCATACCTTCAGTATTGAATCTTTCAAGGCTAGCGCTAATATTTATATTGGTGGTAAATCAAACTTGATTGTATAGGAATTTTCGTTTTATTTAAGCGGGTTTTCAGGGCACGGTAGCCAAGCCTTTACCCTATTTGGTAATTAGACCAGAAATAGCATTTTAAGCTGCCCTGTAAGGGCAGGATATTAATAGAAAAAAATTGTTATTTTTATTTAAAGCTCCGTGAGGAGCAACATAAGATTGAAAAGGTGTCGCTCCGATGGAGCTTAAATCTTACGCGAATTATTTTTTTCTATTAATATAGCGCTCCTAATGGAGCGCCACAAAGCCATTCATGATTACAACGTGATAAGGACATATAGAGTCAGAATAAAAATTTACCCAAAAGGGTGTTAAGTTCAAATTTTATTAATAAACTTGACAGTTTAATAACGGTAGGGTAATAATAAGACGTGTTTAAATTAGTTTAACTTCAGATATTTTAAACTGATAGCGTAACCGTTTTTGCCAACACAAAGAAATATGAAGCAACAAGAATACAGCATACTCAAAAAGAATAAATCATTTGCTAAGGAGTGTCAGTGAAGGTTGGGATTAAGCTCAAATTCTGGGGTGTAAGGGGGTCTATTCCAACCCCTGGGGTAAAGTATACAAAATATGGTGGGAATACTCCATGTGTGGAAATGCGATTATCCAATAATAAATTGTTTATTTTTGATGCTGGTACGGGTATTAGAGAACTTGGGAGTATGATATGCAGTGGAGATGAAAAGATTAAAGCACACATATTTCTAAGCCACTTTCATTGGGATCACATTCAAGGATTACCTTTCTTTATGCCATCATCTATTGAGGGGAATGAGATTATTATACTAGGGATGGATATGCAAAATGCAAGATTAGATAAAATTATATCCGACCAAATGGAAAGTATTTATTTTCCAGTTAAATTGCAATCTTTATCGGCACAGATTAAATTTCAAATACTTTCGGAAGGAAGTAATAATATCGATGGTGTAAAAGTAGATACAATATATCTCAATCACCCAGGCCAAGCAATGGGTTACATGGTGAATTATGGAAAGATAAAAATTTGTTATTTTACAGATAATGAGCTTGTACCTAAATCAGTAACGGAGTCTTCTAAGCTTAAATATAAGCCTGACACCAGAGAGCGGATTTTAAAATTAATTAATGGGGCTGATTTGCTCATACATGATGCTCAGTATACAGAAGAGGAATACAAAACAAAAATTGGTTGGGGACATTCTTCTTTTAATGAAGTATTAAGTCTTGCTAGAGAAGGCAGAGTACACAGATTGGCGCTTTTTCATCACGACCCAGATCATTTCGATGAAGAGATGGATGTCCTTGTAGCTAGTTGTAATTGTCAGGAATACCAGGGTGAAACCTCCCATGTTATGGATTGCTTTGCGGCACATGAAGGCATGGAACTCCATTTTTGAGTTTGGAATCTTGATGTTTGAAGTAGGAGGCTGATTCTTTCTATTAACTACAACTCCTCTTTCCCCAAGCGAAAATTGTATCGAAAGTCTACTTATTTAACATTTCTCACTAAGTAGCGCAAATTACCGAGGAATTTAGCTGCCACTCAGTATAACATACAGATATTGCTAACTGCACTGATTGTTGCCACATTTATCTGGCTTCCAATCACTACCTTCCAATTAAAGCATTTGTCTGGTCGCCACACCAGTTTTAACTGCAGCATTAGCAACGGCACTTGCCACGTCTTTATGAACCTTTTCGTTAAAAGCACTTGGTATAATGTAATCCTCAGACAGATGATCTTCATCAATGACGTTTGCAATGGCATAAGCTGCTGCCATTTTCATCTCATCATTGATTATTGTAGCTCCAATATCTAACGCCCCCCTGAATAGACCAGGAAAACAAAGCACATTATTGACTTGATTATGGTAATCTGAACGGCCCGTAGCAATAACTCTTGCAATTCCCTCAATCAAATCAGGCTCTATTTCTGGGGTGGGATTTGCCATGGCAAATACGATTGAATCTTTATTCATGGTCTTTATCATATCCTTCGTAACTATATTAGGTCCTGATACGCCAATGAAGACATCCTTTCCTTTAATGGCATCAGCAATTGTACCTTTTTCATTGTTAGGATTTGTGATTTGAGCAAGGGCGTCTTTGTCTGGATTCATGTTGATCTTTCTGCCTTTATAAATAATCCCTGCAGTATCACAAACCACGATATTTTTTGCACCAGCGCTGAGTAGTATTTTAGCAATTGAGGTCCCTGCGGCGCCAGCGCCACTAATTACGATAGCAGTATTTTCTATCTTCTTTCCCACCACTTTCAGAGCATTAATAAGACCTGCAAAACAAACAACCGCCGTACCATGCTGATCGTCATGAAATACAGGAATTTTTAGCGATTCTTTTAATCTTTTCTCAACCTCAAAACAGCGGGGGGCTGAAATGTCTTCAAGATTAATGCCTCCAAAGGTGGGAGCTATGTTTATAACTGTTTTGACTATTTCATCAACATTTTTAGTATCTAGCAGGATAGGAAACGCATCAATATTTCCAAATGCTTTGAACAACATTGCCTTACCTTCCATAACAGGCATACTGGCTACGGGACCAATATCGCCCAATCCCAGGACAGCTGTACCGTCTGTAACAACAGCAACGGTGTTTTTGATAATGGTATATTCTTTGGCAAGTTCTGGTCGTTCCTGTATAGCCTTGCATACCTTTGCCACACCAGGGGTGTATACACGTGAAAGGTCTTCAAAGGTAGTAATGCTGATGCGATTATTTAAATAAATCTTTCCTTTCTCGTGTAGTTCAAAGACCTTGTCCTTTACGCTGATTACTTCAACGACATCTTTTCCGATAGCCGATAGGGCGTTCGTAATTTCTTTAATCTGCTTATCCGTGCTAACGTAAACCCCCAGGTCTCTAATCTTAAATTCCTTTTCTGCTTTAATAATCTGGACGTTACCCATATTTCCACCCTGCTTACCAATGGTGCTAAGCACCATGCCTAATGTACCGGGAATATTTTTTAGCCTTAAACGAAAAGTCACAAGGTTTTCTGTAAGTTTCATTGTTATTAGCCTCCGAAGTAATGTTATTCCAGATGTACATTTCTTGTCGCAATCTGGATATTCTTAGTATAAACTTTTTTCCTACAAAATGACATCAATATAGCGCCTGTCATAATAATACAGGCTGATGTCATAAAGGCATAACGAATGCCAAAGTTATGATAAAGGATTGTCCCAACAAAAGGCGCTATGAGGGCGCGTAAACCAATAAGAGTAAATTGTATACCAAACATATCCACGGTATGCTCCCTTTTGACCTCCTGAATTATATGACTGTACCAGCATAAATCCCAGCCGTTCATTATTACACCATTGATAATTACCGCAAAAATAATAGGGAATATGCTGTGTGAAATAGCATATAGGAAAGGAATAGACACAGCAATTATTGTGATAACTTTAAACAAGTTTAACGGCTTATAACGGTCAATAAGATGACCCCAGAAAAAGAAAGAAATAGAACCCGCCAGCGCTGTAATAGATCCCAAATATCCTATGACTGTATTAGAGAGTGAAAGTTCATCAACCTGAAAGAGAGGGAAGAGCGGTAAATTCATGAGGTTGCCAAACCCGGCGATAAAAAATGTAAACGTAAAATATATGAGATTATTATTTTTAGAGAATTCTTTTAAAATCACAGATAAATTGTGAGTTGCAGGAATCTGTGCCTCTCTTCGGATTTTGACCTTTTTGAATAAAAGGGAAGAGGTCATACCAAATAGTGCTCCTGACGGAAAGATAAATTTGTAAAATGTACCATTACCGAGGTCTAGTAAATATCCTCCGGCAAAGGAAGCCAGCACCAAAGCCATATTACAAAATAACCGTACATATCCCATTGCCTTCCCACGATAATTTTCGTGATAAACCTCTTTCATAACACTGCTGTATGCTGGCATTGCCATGGATTCAAGGATTGCAGCACATACTATGATTGAGGTAAAAACTAAAGGATTTTTCACAAAAAACATGGATATGAATAAACTTCTTGAAATCAAAGTGAAAAAAACTACCCATGTTACCTTTTTGCGGTTTCTGCAAAGTTTTGACCACAATAATGTGAGAAGGAGGCATACAGTGGGAGCGGCAGTAATGACTGTGACCTCTATGGAAGTTGCACCCAACCTCAGTCCAATGATTGGAACAAAAAATACAACTAATCCGTTAAAAATACCAAAGAATATACCCGCTCTGGCATCGTAAATATATGCAATGCGGGTATAATACGGGAATTTTTTAGCAAAGAACATGGAGATAAATAGTATTTATATTGAGATTTTTTATTTGTTGTAATCGTCCAAATCAACAAATAATTTAGTATTATCACTTCAGATTAAACGAATTATTTAAAAGAAGATAAACCTTGATTACAGGTATTTATATTTTATAATTTGCTATTTTATAGTATTTATTTATATTAAGGCAAGGAAAATACGAGGTATGAAAATACTTGTAGTATCGGATATTCATGGCAATTTAGCTGCACTGGAAGCTGTACATGAAAAAGCCGATGTGGTTTTCTGTCTGGGTGATATTGTAAATTACGGGCCGCATCCAAAAGCATGCATCAAAAGAATTCAAGATCTAACTGATAAAGTAGTTCGTGGAAATCACGACAATGCCATGGGCAGTGACGTTGACTGTGGATGCTCTGCAAAGTACAAGGAATTAAGCGATGCAGGAAAAATCTTTACCAGGACAGTTTTAAACGAGTATGAAAGAGAATTTCTTGAGAATTTACCTGTAACGCTAAATATAAAATTGGATGAGATAGAATTTTTGTTATCACACGGTTCTCCAGGCGGTGATTTATATAAATATCTTAGGCCTGATGTCTCTGATAGAGAACTAGAGGAAGAATTAAAGGATGTTATTGCTGATGTCGTTTTTATCGGACATACCCACCTTCCAATGATACGCAAGATAAAGGATGTGACCATTGTAAATCCTGGGAGTGTGGGACAGCCACGTGATGGTATTCCTATGGCATCATATGCTGTTTGGGAGGATGGTCGCATTGAAATAAAACGAGTTTCTTATAATATAGAGGCAACTGTAAAGGGATTACGTGCAACAAATATGCCGTCTAAAAATATCACTATTCTTACAGATATTTTAAAAAATGGTGGCATGTAGTTTAACGTTTATTGACAAATAATTCCTATAGAGAGTTTAAGAACTTGCCTTATTTTAATAATTGTGCTAACATTAAAAACTAATTTATTTATAAAAACAAGATTTGTTTGATAGGTTATTCAGGACAAAATAACAATGTCAAATGAAACAGAAAAAGATACCAGTCCATCTGAAAAAATAGAAGTCGTACAGGCATCAGAGGTATTGTTTACTGAGCAACAGGCAATAATCCAATCTCTAAAGCAGGAATTAGAGTTGAGCAAAAAAAATGTTGACGAACTGCAGCACTCTGTGCATCGGCTTGCGGCTGATTTTGATAATTATAAAAAATGGTCTGCAAAAGAGCGTCAAACAATAGTACGTACCGCTTCTGAGTCACTGATAAAAAAATTGTTGGATATTTACGAGAGCCTAGAAAAAGCTGTATGTACGGTAAAAGATGAAAGTGTTAATGAATTCGTTAACGGGATTAAAATGATTTACAAAGAATTTTCTCGCATATTGAAATCAGAAGGCGTGGAACCTATAAATTCAATAGGTGTTCCTTTGGATGTTTATAAACACGAAGTATTGATGAGAAAGATCAATGATGATGTACCTGAGGACACAGTGTTGGAAGAAATTCAAAAGGGTTATTTATTAAATACATTTGTATTAAGAACTGCGAAAGTGGTAGTATCACAGAAATCATCACACGAAAATATTCAGAATCTAGAAAAGCCAGAAGAGACAAAAGGAGGGTAAGATATGGCAAAAATTATTGGTATAGACTTGGGAACAAGTAACTCTGCTGCAGCCGTGTTAATTGGCGGAAAACCCACAATTATTCCAAGTGCTGAGGGCGTAACTATTGGAGGAAAAGCATTTCCTTCTTATGTTGCATTTACAAAAGATGGTGAAAAACTCGTAGGAGAACCAGCAAGAAGACAAGCTGTCAGTAACCCTGAAGGTACTGTTTATGCAATTAAGAGAAAGATGGGTACAGACTATAAAGTTACCGTTCGTGGACAGACCTTTACGCCACAACAAATCTCGGCATTTATCTTACAGAAAATAAAACACGATGCAGAGGCATTTCTGGGCGAACCAGTTCAAAAAGCTGTGATCACTGTTCCTGCATATTTCAATGATAATCAAAGGCAAGCAACTAAAGATGCCGGGACAATTGCCGGGCTGGATGTTGTACGAATTATTAATGAACCTACTGCTGCATCATTAGCTTATGGATTGGACAAGACTGAAGAGGCTCAAAAAATCCTTGTATTCGATTTGGGCGGAGGCACCCTGGATTGTACAGTTATGGATTTCGGACAGGGCGTCTTTGAAGTGGTTTCAACAAGTGGCGATACCCAATTGGGCGGCACAGACATGGATAACGCTATTGTTGACTATCTGGTGGCTGAATCTAAGAAGGAATACGGTATAGATATTAAAAATGATAAAATGGCTATGCAAAGGCTGAGAGAGGCGGGAGAAAAGGCTAAAATAGAACTCTCGACTACTCTGACAACTGATATTAATCTTCCGTTCCTTACGGCTGATGCCTCAGGACCAAAGCACTTTACACATACAATGACAAGGGCAAAACTGGAACAATTGGTTTCTCCGATTGTCAACCGATGTGCACATTCAGTTGAACAGGCTTTAAAAGACGCTAAATTGACACCGAAAGATATCCACAAGGTTATCCTCGTTGGTGGTCCGACACGCATGCCAATCGTACAAAAATTTGTAGAAGAATACGTGGGTAAAAAGATCGAACGTGGAGTTGACCCGATGGAATGCGTAGCCATGGGAGCAGCAATTCAGGCAGGGGTACTGTCTGGAGAAGTCAAGGACCTAGTACTTCTTGATGTTACACCGCTGTCTCTTGGAATAGAAACGCTGGGTGGCGTTTTAACTCACTTGATTGAAAGAAACACAACTATTCCGACAAAGAAGAGTCAGGTCTTTACAACGGCTGAAGATAATCAGACAAGCGTGGAGGTACATGTTCTTCAGGGCGAACGCGCTATGGCGCGAGATGACGTCACATTGGGAAGATTTCATCTTACTGGAATTCCTCCAGCGCCAAGAGGTGTTCCTCAAATTGAAGTGTCTTTTGATATAGATGCAAACGGTATCATTAACGTTCATGCAAAGGATCTGGGTACTGGAAATGAGCAAAAGATTACTATTACAGCTTCAACAAAATTGAACAAGGATGAAATTGACCGCATGGTCAAACAGGCACAGGAATATGCAGATCAGGATAAACACATAAAAGAAAAGGCTGAGACTAAAAACAAAGCTGACAGCCTTGCCTATAGCGCTGAAAAGACCTTGAAGGATATGGCAGGAAAAATAGATGCTGCTCAAAAACAAAAGGTTGAGGCCGCTGTTAAGGATTTAAGAGAATCAATAAAATCCGATGACGAAAAAGACATGCAGCAGAAAATGGATGCTTTAACAAATGTCTTGCACGAAATTAGTTCAAAAATGTATCAAGAGGCTTCCAAGAAGGGAGAGCAACAACCTCCACCACCTCCGGGTGAAGAAGGCAAAAAAAAGAAAGGAAAAAAGGGAGAAGGCGCAGAAGAAGACATCATTGATGCTGATTATGAAGTAAAAGACTAGCGTGTTGAATTCACTATAACCGAAAATTAATAACACACATTGTAGCAGTTTCTATAAAATTCTTTTCAGGAATATTTCCAGAAGGAGTCAGGAGACAGAATCCAGAATTTAGAATGAAAGTGCAATTTAAAAACATGTTCCTGACAGGTTCATGAATAAATATCAAAGTTGCAATTCATTCTGACTGCTGAATTCCGACTTTTGACTCCATTTTTTTTGAATTCACATTTGATTTTCTGCACTATGATTAATCCTGTACATAGTTTTCTTATTCAGATAACAGTTGCTTATGTTGTGGACATTATCATCGGAGACCCTCAATGGCAATATCATCCCGTTCGGCTAATAGGAAGGTTAATAGAATCAGTTGAATCTGGAGTACGAAAATTACCCATATCAGAACGTTTAAACGGAATTATTTTGACATTAATAATTGTGGCTGGGACTGTTCTGGCAACTTATGTTTTGGTGCTTGTATCAAGAAATATTTGTTTTTTGTGCGAATTAATGATGGGCGTTCTCATTATTTATTTTTCAATTTCTATAAAAAGTCTGGCTTTTGAGGCGAAAAAGGTAATGACTTCTCTCAAGGAAAATGATTTAATAAAGGCAAGAAAGTTTCTGGCAAAAATAGTAGGACGTGATACAGTGCATCTGAATGAAGAGCAAATAATGAGGGCTTGTGTAGAAACTGTTGCTGAGGGTAGTGTTGATGGAGTGTTGTCACCATTATTTTATTCTTTTATCGGTGGACCAATTGGCGCAATTGCCTACAAGGCTGTTAATACGCTTGATTCAATGGTTGGGTATAAGAACGAAAAATACATCCGTTTCGGCTGGGCATCTGCAAGATTGGATGATGTGGCTAATTACATTCCAGCCAGAATTTCTTGTTTATTAATTCCTATGGCTTCATTTTTGTGTGGGTGTAGTTTTAAAAGATCCCTAAAGATTGCTTTGCGGGATGGTCGTAGGCATGAAAGTCCCAATAGCGGCATTCCTGAAGCTGCTATTGCCGGGGCTCTAGGTGTGCAGTTAGGTGGGCCAAGCACTTATCAAGGGGAGTTCGTAGAAAAACCATTTATTGGTGATAATCAAAATCAATTGACTTTGAAGTCTGTAGATACCGCTGTAAAAATAACGTATGTTACATCTATTTTATTTTTGATTTTTGGAATTGCAACCATTATATGTTTAAGATATTTTTCACTGCATTTTATACATAACTTATGAAACGTACTAATAGTTTACTGGAAAACCTGGACCCAAGATCAAAAATTATCTCGTTCCTTGCCATTATTTTCTGCATGATACTAACTCCAATTACACGCCTTAAGGATTTTGGACTATATTTCTTAGTAATATTAGTTATGGCCTTTATCTCAAGGATTCCACCTAGACAGTTACTTAAAAGGGTGTGTGTATTAATTCCTTTCATCCTGTTCATAGCAATGTTTGTACCTTTTGTAAAACAAGGACATATGTGTTGGTCGGTGAAAATATATAACTGGGAATTGGGTGTTACTTATGAGGGTATCTGGACATTTTTGAATATTGTCATCAAATCAAGTTTGTCTGTCCTCCTGTTGGTAATTGCCTCCTCAACAACAACGTTTTCTGATTTCCTAAAAGGTCTGGATTTACTCCGCATCCCGCAGTTGATGATTATGATCACATCATTTATGTACCGTTATATTTTTGTGCTGTTTGATGAGGCAAAGCGACTGATGCGAGCCAGGTCTATTCGTTATTTTGGCTCCAGGTATAAAGAGCAATTCCGGGTAATTGGATATATGATTGGTGTATTATTTATACGGACATATGAACGTGCAGAAAGAATTTATAATGCAATGATTGTCAGAGGATTTAATGGGAAAGCAATCAGCATTAATCATTTAAGGTTTTCTTATATGGATTTTTTATTTATCGCAGGTATATTTATATCGCTGATATTCATTATCTCAGGTCTGATTTATAAAATAGAACACGTTAAAATAAACGATACTCATTTATGGCACGGATTATAAAAGTTTTAAATTTGAATTACCGTTATCCGGACGGAACTACGGGATTAAATAACGTTAGTTTTGAGGTGGAAGAAGGGGAGACGTTGGTTATTATTGGCGCCAATGGAACGGGTAAGTCTACGTTATTTATGAACCTGATGGGTGTTCTTGATGGTGACGGGCATATAGAGATTATGGGCTTAACACTAAATAAATTAAACTTGAAAAATATACGGCGGGAAATGGGCATGGTATTTCAGAATCCTGATGATCAACTATTTTGTCCTACCGTTATGGACGATGTTTCATTTGGGCCATTGAACCTGGGGTGGGGAAAAAACGAAGTAATCAAGGCGTCACAAAAAGCATTAGCCCTGGTTGATATGGAAGGTTATGAATCACGCACATCACACCATCTGAGTTTTGGCGAAAAAAAAAGAACGGCAATAGCAACAGTCTTGTCTATGAATCCAAAGATTCTGTTGCTGGATGAACCCACCAGTGGACTGGATCCCAGAAGCACTTCAAAATTTATAAATATACTTTATACCTTGAAATCTCAAGGTAAGACCCTATTGATTGTAACACATGATATTTTTCTTGCTCAGGAAATAGCCGATAGAGTACTGGTTTTTAGTGAAGGAAAGCAGCCTGTTGCAATTGGAAATTATAAAGAAATACTGAACAACACTGACTTATTGTTAAAAAACAATCTTGTACATCAACATCGTCATCGCCATGAAGAGGTAGTGCATGAACACGAACACGAACATAAACATGGATACTCCCACAAGCATTAATAAAAACATTAGTTTTACGAACGACATCTGTGCGGATGGAATATGCTGCTTTATGAGTATTCCGAGAAAACAAAACCATTTGGGGGTATGGAAAGCTTTTCTTAAACGGGGAAACGCATCTTATGGCGTTAAACTGCTTTATACATCACTGCGTGATAAGGATATAATATATAATCCTTGTCGTTGTCTGGAATTTTATTTGAAAGAGGTTAGTGCGCCAAACGGTTCTAACCTTCATGTATTGATAAGGTGTGGTATATTTGGTAAAAAATGTAGACCCTATATGTGCGGGTCGTTTCCTGATAAAATTGATAGTTTTATGTATGACATTCCAGCTCCTTGTGCATATAACGAATATTTGGCATCTAGCGCTTACGTAACGCTGAAACATAAACACCTCTTCCGTATATTTTTTGCTATTAAGGATGATCGTAAACTACTAGGAAAGATTTTCCCTGGCTATACAGCAAATGAGACAAAGGAAAAGTTAAACCAATATACTGATGTAGTTAAGGTTGGCGCTGTATGGAATGGGAAACCAGCCGAATACTTTCTTTTAGAGGCGCCCAAAACCGATACAGCATTGTATATATCAGACGCGCATCCAAAAATAGAAGGCGTACAACAAGCATATAACCAGTGGCAAGGACATGTGGAAAGTTGGCTGGAAAAACACTACAGTTCAAAATGGCAAGACCATTTAGACCGTGCAATCGAAGAAGAAAATAATAACCCGAAAAGAAGAAAATGAGTAAAAGTAATAGGATATTAGCAATTGTTCAGGTCTTGATAATTGTATCCCTTATGTTGTGTAACGGAGGTGTGTCAGGAAATCTTCCCAAGAAATATGATGCATTTCCTTGCAAAGATCATCAATGTGGCTGTAAATCTGAATCTGATTGTAAAACACATTGTTGCTGTGCGCCTGACGAAAATCTAAACAAGTTCAGTACCAATAGCGAAAAGCAGAAACGTTTTAAAACTTTTATAAGCAGTATTAACTGCAAGTATGGGAATGATCCTCTAACAACAATAACCTTTACGGCTAAATATATATTGGAGAGACAGGTTCTACCCATAAAAGAGTCATTTCTGTGTTTCCTTTCCAATGACACATCATTTCATCTTCCAGAAACAATCGTTTCTCCGCCAGAAAAACCACCAAGATATTTTGTATAAACACAGAGCATACCGAAATCTTGCATTTGCCTAAACTATTTTAGTTTGTACCACTGAATTATTAGGGCGAGAATTAGGTCTATTTTGGTGGTTTCCAACAGTTGTCTACCCCGAATTAATTGAGGGGTTAGATGTTCGTGAATTTATTCTGGATTAAGGAGGAATCTTGTGAAATCCAATTGTTTTATACGCTTTTGCGTTGTTGCTTGTATCTCTTTGATATTCTTTACTATTAATCAGGATGGGATATATGCTTGTGACCTATGCTCTTTGGGCGGGTTCGGAGGGACAACGGGCGCTATCAACCCGATTTCCGCTGAGTCGCCAAAGAAAAACAAGTATACACTGGGGTATGTACTTGAGTATCAGGACTGGGAGTCTGTAGATGTTCATAAAGCACATGAACTGCATGAAGAAGGTCGAGATGCACATGCCCGGAAGAACGATATTTCAAATAGCGTCTTTCTCGGCTACGGTATAACAGATGCCTTTTCCATCAGCCTCCAGGTACCTTATGTAGAAAGGCGATCCAGGGAGGTGCATGAGCATGATTTGCTGGGTGAAGACCAGAAGTCCACAGGACTTGGGGATTCCATTCTGTTGGGGAAATATAAATTTTACGATAAACAATTTGGCCTGGCAGGAATATTTGGTTTAAAAGTGCCAACAGGCACTACGGACGAGAGGAATGAGGCAGGGGAGAAGTTTGAATCAGAATTACAATCCGGCACAGGTTCTCTGGATTACATGTTAGGTATCTCTGCAAATAAAAAATTCAACCATTTGATTATCCTGGACGGCAGCCTCCTGTACCATCTTAAAACGGAGGGAGACCAGGATTATGAATTTGGCGATATAATCAGGGCAACCATTGGAGCAACTTTTAATGTTATTGATAAAGAAAAGAAACCCACACTAAATCTTTTATCAGAGGTTATTTCACAATTTGCCAACAAGGACGAACGCGAAGGTGAAACTGTTCGTGATTCAGGAGGCACAACCATCTTTTTTGCCCCCGGGATTTCCTCTCAACTAACAGAACAGTTAAAGATAACACTATCAGTTCCCGTTCCTGTATTTCAGGCATTAGGAGGGGAACATCAAGAATTGGATTTTAGTGTACTTTTTGGTATGAGCTATAGTTTTTAATAGTTGCTCAGCACCAAGTGGGATTCTGTGGAATTTTGTAACTACTCCTCTTTCCCCTCCTTTGCAAGGAGGGGATGAAGGGGAGGTCTTCCACCGATTATGCAAATAAATACCACATGCGGGTTCAGGTTTATAATCTGAACCCTTGATTTAAATTTGTTTCAAGGATTTTTTGTCTTGCAAAATATTTGGGTTTAAATTAGGTTGGGTTTTAAAAGACAAAACCCAACGACTTTTTCTTTGAATTTATCTTTTGAGTAAAGTATAA
>Ga0154328_1104_pt1 | contig 22912 bp, 18 predicted proteins | sample RifGroA2_FD_115856 | JGI IMG/M metagenome (GOLD analysis project Ga0154328, IMG submission 115856) | Planctomycetes bacterium GWA2_39_15
TTTATAAACACCTGAGAGATATGGTCAGCGTCTATATAAATAGGAGGAAGAGATGCGTTGAGTTCTTTGTGAATAAGCACATGTCCTGGCTCAATTCTGTGCTCTATAAATTCAATAGAGTTATTTATAATATTGTTAATGTAGTTTTCAGATATGTGAAGTGCATATGGTCTGGAAAAAGTTAAAAGGCGTTTTACTATCATTTCAACCCTTTTGAGCCCTTCCAGCATGAGAGTGGCGTACTTTTTTGTTTGTGCGATATTTGCAGGTTCGCTTTCAAGCATGGTGGCAAAATTGCGTAATCCTCCCAAAGGATTGTTGATTTCATGCGCCACTTCAGCCGCAAGTTCTCCCACTGCGGCAAGCCGTTCTGCGCGCAACAACTGAGATGTCCGCTCATCTATTTTTTGTTCAAGGTTTGAATAGGATTCCTTCAGCTTTGCAGCCATTTGATTAAATTCCGTTGCAAGAAGTCCCACTTCATTTTGCGAGACAACTGAAATACGATGATCGAGATTTCCCAGACCAATAGCCTTTGCTCCCTCAACCAGTTGCAAGATAGGTTTTGTAATTCGGTTGGTGAGCGAAATGCCAATAACAATGACAAAGGCAAGACAAATAAAGATAAGCGCAATAACACGGTTCTTAAGCTTTTCAATTGGGGCAAATGCCTCTGTTAAATCCTGTTTCGCCACAAGCCCCCAGTTGAGAACGGGAATATGCCGATATGCAGAAAGCACACGAACGTTTCTATAGTCCAAAGATTTATTAATTCCCTCTTTGCCGCTGGCGCTTAACACAGAGGGTGTATCTAAAGTAGAACGGCTATCGCTGGTAAATTTTAAAGCAGTTCCTTCTTTGTGCCGAAGGTCGTTTAGATAAACGATGTTATTTCCTTCTTTCCTTACCAGCAATGTTTCTCCTGTGTTCCCCATCCCGGGCCAGTTGCGTATCAAAGGTTCAATGCTGTTCTTGACATTAACGTCCAGTAATATTACGCCAATGATTACATCGCTGCTTTCTAATGTAAGTGGGTCTGTCAGGCAAACAGGGCAAAAATACGTCATACAGTTTTGGTCTGTGAGTTCGGAAGTGTAAACATCTCTCACATCAACCTCTTTTTCCTGAAGAATGTCTACGTAACTGTTAAACGATTTTACAGTTTTACCCACAATATCGGGATATGTGGAAACGACTATTTCTCCGTTAGCGCCATCAATAACGGAAATGACGTTATAATGTTTGTAAAATTGTTTAAGGACGTGAAGGCTCTCTAAAACCCTTTTGTAATTTATGCCGGCAGTTTCAGAGTTTTTCAAATGTTCAACATTATCAAACCTTCGTCTTTGCTGTAACAAACTTGTTACGGCTGCGGCAAGTACTTTGTTGCGGGCGATTGCTGATGTGTCTGTCAAACGCTCTTCCAGCCAATTATTTAACTCAATTTTTTTCAAATCAGCAATGGATGTGAGTTGTTCGATTACTCGCTGTTCAATGGCATTCTTACTACTATAATATTCTACAATACAAACGAAGAGCAATGGAACTGTGGTCAATAAACAAATATAGCAAATGAGTTGTACTTTGATGCTCTTGAATGTATTTTTATAATAATTCATAAACGGTCTTTGCCTGTTTTGTTGCAGACAAACCAAATTAAACACGGACAAGCAACTTTGTCCATGCCACCCTTTCCTTTCAGTCGAAATGACAAAAGTATGAGTTTTAGTTCAGACACTATGTATGATAATCTGATTCAGATTAACAAACGCATACGTCAGGCATGGCTTAATTGTGTCTGTGTTCTTGCTCTGTAATGGAATTTTAAGGGAATCTCTGAAAAAGGGAGTTTCTTGCGGAGTTGATTGGAGAGATAACGTTCATAATCGCTGTCAAAGAGTTTTGGGTCGTTGACAAAAAGGACAAAGGTAGGCGGCGCCGCGCTAACCTGTGTAGCATAATAAATCCTTGGTGCCTTAGATTTATGGCGTGTTGGACGATGTAGGGTTAGAGCTTCTTCCAGCGCTTGATTCAATTCGGAAGTCGTGATACGGGTATTCGCCTGTTCATAAAGATCCAAGGCAAGATGTACCATTTCCTTAATATGAGCATTATTTTTTGCGCTGATGACGGAAATGGGAGAAAAAGAAAGCCCCGGCAAACATTTATAAATATAATCGTTATACTTATTAGTCTCTATTCCTTTAACTAAATCCCATTTATTAATTACAATAATACATGGTTTATTTTCGGAAATGATATAATCACCCAGTTTTTTGTCTACCTCGGATACTTTGAGTGTTGCATCAATGAGAAATAGGACTACATCCGCCCTGCGGATAGATCGTTCGGCGCGTGCCATACTATAAAATTCTATGGAATCATGGACCTGTTTCTTCTTTCTTACACCTGCAGTATCTATGGCTAAGAACTGTTTACCGTCTATTTCAAATCGTACATCAATAGAATCCCGTGTGGTACCCGGCACCTCACTGACAATTACGCGCTGTTCTTTTGCAAGGGTATTGATTAAAGTAGATTTTCCTGCATTTCGTTTGCCTACGATGGCAAGTTTCATTATTGGTTCAGTAGGAACCGTTTCTTGACACGGCGCGGGTAAAAGAGAGATTGTTCTATCCAGCAACTCAGATCTGCCAAATCTTTCTACAGCAGATATAGGCAGCGGCTCACCAAATCCCAATTTATTAAATTCTGCCTTTTGATATTCCAGCTTTGGTGTGTCTACTTTATTAGCAACAAGGATTACCTCCTTTTTCAGACGTCGTAATTTTTCAGCAACCATAACATCCAGAGGTGTTACGCCTTCCCGCACATCTACCACAAATAGAATAATATCCGCCTGGGCAAGCGCAATTTCTATTTGTATCTCTATATCTTCTGTAAGGCCATCTGAATCTTTTACACCCATGCCCCCCGTATCCACTAACTCAAACACGTAATCTTTGTATTGAATTTCTGTTGAGACACGATCCCTCGTAACACCGCTGGTGGGCTCTACAATAGAGATTCGGCGTCTTGCAAGACAGTTGAGCAGGGAAGATTTCCCCACATTTGGTCTGCCAACAATAGTAACAATTGGTATAGTCATTTTATTAGCGAGGTAAAAGCCTCAAATTAATTAAAAAAGATTGAAACCACAGATTTCACAGATGAAGTATTTAATGTGTTTATTGTGGAAGCTTCTCGTTTTCTTTTCCAGATATTTCTGGTTTCTTTTCTTCCTGTGTAATTTCCTCTATATATACATCAGTTACATCGGTGCTATCAATTTCTTTTCTTAATAGAAAATATATGATCGTTTTTGCAGAAAGCCAGTAGGTTATTACAAATGACCAAACCGCCAGTTTTATCAAGGTAACATAGATAATTAACATGCCTGCCAGAAATTTTAATGACCAGTGATCGAGACAAACCGTTGTAGTTTTTGCTTCAGGTAAATGTTCAGTGCAAAATCCTAGGCAGGCAATGGTAGATTTTTGTGATATAAATGACTGAACTGCACTGAATTTCTGTCCCATACCTAACCCCACCGTACAAAAGCTCAGCTTGATCATTAACCATGCCACAAACGCAACTAATGCCAGGCAGAGCAATCCATACGACGTATTTATAATACAGTATAAGATAAACTGTTTGGGGCGTGAAATGACATAGCTATAGGCACGACTCATTGCATCAAAGGCATCTGAACCCTCTGCGCTTATAGTAGGAAACATGAAACATAACCCCAAGGCACCTATCACGCCTACAAAAACAATTAAAAGACCAGAGATCAAAGCAAGAGGAAAACCTAATGCTACTGTAATCTCACCAAGTACGGGAATTCGTCCTATCAAGCCGCCTATCACATTACACAAGGCAAAGAAAATAACACCAATTACTGGTACCAATGGTGACCAGAAATAAGACCAGAACTTTTTCCTGGCAAATTTAAGGGCATCTACCAGCTGAACACTTTCATCCCTTGCATAGTCAAGTGCAGCAATTCGTGTAATTGCTCCACCCACCAATGACCAGATAGCGAGGAGTCCGAAACCGACTACTGCGAAGACAAAAAGTTCCCCCAAATCAAGGGGCATAACGGCTGATAATAAATTTTTTGAAATAGCAGGTATGCCTTCTTTGGCCGAATATAAAATAAGTTTTATAAAGGTATAGGAATCGGTACTGACTAGTTTTAATGCCGAAAAGAATGTAACAGACACCACGCACCAAATCAGGCTTGCCAGAAGGCCGGCATATCCAAGAAACATCTTCTTAGGGTCTAAAGCCATCTTTAAGGCATGGAAAATATCACGCCAATCGTGTCGTATAGTTTTCGTTTCAGCCATTTCCTCCACCTTTCTTTTCTATTCGACTTAATGCTTCAGGACTTATTGGTTCTTCGATCCGATACTTTTCTTCCAACCATGCCCCAAGATCAATAAGTTTACACCGCTCACTGCAAAATGGAAAGTATGGTAAATCTTTTATACTTTGATATAAAAGTGCCTTTTTACAATTAGGGCAGTTAACTCTGGGCATATTTAATTTCTATTTCTTTAAATTTTTGATTTTCCGACATTTCCATAGACTGTCGGTGTTTTCGGCCTGCATAAGTTAGCACAACCCTTCGTCTTGCTCAGAAGGGCTTTAACGGTTGTATCTACTTTTCCTAAAATTCTCAAAAGAACCTATTTCTTTTCCACAGTTTTTATTGCTGGTTTTGCAGATTCGGTCTCTTTTTTAGCCTTTGATTTGTATTCTTCACTTCTGTAATCTGTTTGGTAGAAACCAGAACCTTTAAAGATAATAGCCCCTCCAGCCCCTATTACTCTTACAACTTTTAGTTTTCCACAGGCAGGACACTTTCTTTTAGGATTTTCTGTAATGTGTTGAAATAATTCGAAAGAATGATCACATTCATTACATTTATAATCGTACGTTGGCATATTACCTCCTTACACACTTTGACTAAGTCAGACACCTAACTCTTTTTATATTATTTAAGCAACAGAACTATGTGTTTCTTAACAAAATTTATCCGAAAAAACTCTTCATTTTCTCAAAAAATTTCTTTTGTCGAGGGGAAGCATTCTTTTTCTCAATTTCTGCAAACTCTCTTAATAATTCTTCTTGTCTGGAAGTCATTTTCGTAGGAACTTCAACGATTACCTGCACTAAGAGATTACCCCTGCCATAGCCATGCATATTGGGAAATCCTTCTCCACGGATTGGAATAACCTCATTATTTTGTATTCCTTTAGGTATCTTTACCTGAATAATATTACCCTTGAGTGTAGGTACATCAATAGTGTGACCTAAAGCTGCTTGAGCAAAAGTAATAGGCACCTCGCAAAGAACGTCATTCCCCTGACGCTTAAAGATTGGGTGAGGTATTACATGAATGTCACAGTACAAATCTCCTGGCGCTGCACCATTTTCACCTGGCTCTCCTTGTCCTGTCAATCTCAATCGTGTGCCGTCTTCAACACCGGCTGGAATCTGAATGGAGATAACCGCTCTTTTTGGATAACGCCCAGAACCACCACATTTAGTACAGGGTGATTCTATAACCTTGCCGCCGCCATGACATTTTGGACAAGTGGTACACAACGTGAAAAATCCTTGTGACTGTTGCACTTCGCCTTTGCCTCGGCAATACGGGCAATTTATTGGAGAAGTGCCCTCTTTGGCGCCAGTTCCACGACACGTGTCGCAAATTTCCCTTCGAGTCAGCTCGATCTTTTTTTCAACGCCTGTAGCTATTTCTTTGAAATCAACCTCAATATCGCATTTTAGACTCGTCCCTCGTCGCGCAGCTCTTCCACGGCTTCTACCCCCTCCGAAAAAGTCTTCAAAGATACTTCCACCGCCGAAAATATCTCCAAAGGCATCAAAGATATCTTCCATGGTACTGTATCCACGAGTTTCTGTACCTCTCAGTCCATCAATTCCATATTGATCGTATATTTTTCTTTTTTCGGAATCACCCAGTATACCATAAGCCTCAGCGGCTTTCTTAAATATTTGTTCAGCTTCTTTATTTCCAGGGTTTCTATCTGGATGGTACTTCATTGCCATCTTACGATAAGCCTTTTTTATATCTTCTTCGCTGGTGTTTCTATCAACACCCAACACCTTGTAAAAATCTTCTGTCATGTAAGTAGTATATATATTAAGTAATTATTTTACAAAGAGATAAAATTAAATTTAAATGTTAATAATACCAAATTATAGTATATAAAACTTCAGAAAATCAAGGGTGTTTTAAATAACATCTAAAAATAAACCAAATAAATTATGAGTATTTTACATTTTCCGATGAGTTTGAACTGAGGTGAGAAAGCCAACATTGTGTTGTGGGGGTGTTAGTTGTGGTATCCCTTAACCTTTGCTAATGAACCAAACTGTCTATAACATTTAAGCTTTTTCTGGCCTTTTGTTTATAAAAACTGATGCATAAAAGCAAAAAGGCTACTCATCGCAGCCTTTTTACTTTTGTGACTATTTAAATTTTTTATAAATATCCAATTAATGGATACTGCCTTCAATCTCTCTCTCTTCCTCATCTTCCTTCAGTTCGGTTATCATCGTTTCTGTGGTTAATAAGAGACCAGCGACACTAGCAGCATTCTGTAAGGCAACTCTCGATACCTTTGCCGGATCTACAATTCCATTCTCGAACATATCCACATACTTTCCTGTATTGGCATCATATCCTATATTGGTTGATTGTTCTTTTACTTCTTCAACAATAACTGACCCATCAGCACCAGAGTTAGTGGCAATTTGACGCAACGGGAACTCCAGTACTTTTGCAATTATGTCCACACCGACCTTTTCATCGCCTTTAATTTTTTTGCGCGCTTCATCGAGCGCTGGTATCGCACGAATAAAGGCAACGCCGCCGCCAGGCACAATTCCTTCTTCAACTGCAGCACGGGTTGCATGAAGCGCATCTTCTACTCGCGCTTTTTTTTCGTTCATCTCAGCTTCAGTTGCAGCGCCTACATTAATAACAGCAACGCCGCCAGACAGTTTTGCAAGCCTTTCACTCAGTTTTTCCTTATCATAATTAGAAGTTGTTTGTTCAATCTGATTTCTGATTTGATTAATTCTTGCTTGTATATCGGTTTTTTTCCCAGCGCCTTGGATGATTGTTGTATTATCCTTATCAATGGTAATCCGCTTTGCACGCCCGAGGTCTTCGGTTCCGATATTTTCCAGTTTTAATCCTAAATCCTCTGTAAGAGCACGCCCTTTAGTCAATATGGCAATATCCTCTAACATTGCCTTTCTGCGGTCTCCAAAACCAGGAGCTTTTACTGCTGCACAACTCAACACGCCACGAAGTTTGTTTACTACCAGGGTTGCCAGCGCTTCACCTTCTATATCCTCTGAAATAATCAACAAAGGCTTTCCACTGCTGGCAATTTTTTCCAGCAGGGGAAGGAGTTCCTTCATGCTGGATATTTTTTTCTCATGAATTAATATAAAGGCATCCTCAAGGACGACTTCCATATTATGTGCGTCAGTAATAAAGTACGGGGAGAGATAACCCTTATCGAATTGCATACCTTCTACAACCGTTAGTGTAGTCTCAATTCCTTTAGCTTCTTCTACGGTAATGACACCATCTTTGCCGACCTTTTCCATGGCATCGGCCAATAAGTTTCCAATCGAGGCATCATTGTTAGCAGAAATTGTTCCTACCTGAGCAATTTCTGCACGGCCCTTTACGGGTTTACTTAATTTCTTAAGTTCAGCAACTACAACCTCCACTGCCCTATCAATACCTCTTTTGATTGCCATTGGGTTTGCGCCAGCTGCTACATTTTTCATTCCTTCATTAAAAACAGCCTCTGCAAAAATAGTTGCAGTAGTAGTGCCGTCCCCGGCAACATCGCTGGTTTTCGACGCAACCTCACAAACCATCTTTGCCCCCATATTTTCAAAGGGATTTTTTAGTTCAATTTCTTTGGCTACCGTTACACCGTCTTTCGTAACCGAAGGCGCACCAAATCCCTTTTCCAGTATTACATTTCTTCCCGTAGGGCCCATGGTTACACGAACTGCATCCGCTAGCTGTTTGATCCCTTTTTGGAGCAACTTTCTGGCATCTTCATCATAAATTAACTGTTTTGCCGCCATTTTATAACCTCCAAAAAATTTTTAATTCTCAAAAAAACTTAATGCCTGACCTAAATTACTCAACCTTCGCTAAAATATCGCTTTCTCTCATAATCAGATACTCTTTACCGTCAACAGTAACCTCGGTCCCGGCATATTTCCCATAAAGGACTTTGTCTCCCTTCTTTACCAGAAGTTCAGCCCTTTTCCCGTTCTCCAACATCCTTCCCTCACCAGTGGCTATTACCTTTCCCTTCACGGGTTTTTCTTTTGCAGTATCGGGCAACACGATTCCACCCTGAGTTTTTTCTTCGGCTTCAATTGGTTCAATAACTACCCTATCGTCTAACGGTCTGATGTTTGCCATATTTGTATTTACCTCCTCATGAAAATTAAACAATTAAATTTTTGATGTTAAAGATTTATGATTAGAAGTTACCGAATTACATTCCCATACCGCCCATACCGCCCATGCCACCACCCATGCCACCACCCATACCGCCTGGCATTTTATCTTCTTTCTTTGGAATATCGGTAATTATACATTCTGTTGTTAACAGGATACCTGCAATACTTACAGCATTTTGTAATGCACTTCTTGTTACCTTAGTTGGATCAATAACACCTGCATCAATTAGATTACAGTAAGCTTCCTTATCTGCATCATAGCCAAATGCCTTATCTTTGGACTCCAAAATCTTTCGAACCACCACTGACCCTTCAAGACCTGCATTTTTAAATATTTGTTTTGCAGGTGAGGATAGCGCTTTTTTAACAATATCGACACCCATAGCTTCGTCACCTTTAAGCTTGAGGTCATCCATGCTCTCGGCAACCCTCAACAGTGCAACACCGCCACCTGGCAGGATACCTTCTTCTACCGCTGCGCGTGTGGCGTGCAAAGCGTCTTCTACTCTAGCCTTTTTCTCTTTCAACTCACTCTCTGTAGCTGCACCAACAAAGATCTGGGCAACACCTCCGGCAAGTTTGGCAAGCCGTTCCTGTAACTTTTCTTTGTCATAATCTGATGTTGTAATTTCAATTTCATTTCGTATTTGTTTAATACGTCCGCTAATTGCATCGGAACTCCCTGCGCCCTGGATTATGGTTGTATTATCTGCATCAATCGTGACCTTCTTTGCCCGTCCAAGATCACGAATATCTATGTTTTCTAACGGGATTCCAAGGTCTTTGAACATTGCCTTACCATCTGTAAGGACGGCTATATCGTCTAACAATGCTTTTCTGCGGTCACCGTATCCTGGTGCCTTTACTGCTGCGCAACTTATTGTGCCTCGGAGTTTATTGACAACCAATGTGGCCAGAGCCTCGCCCTCTACATCTTCTGCAATAATCAAAAGAGGCTTGCCGGTCTTAGCTATTTTTTCCAATAGAGGAACCAACCCTTTGATTACGGATATTTTATCTTCATAAACCAATATGTAAGGGTCTTTTAGTTCTACTTCCATCGAGTCAGGATTAGTAATGAAATGCGGAGATAGATAACCGCGATCAAATTGCATACCCTCTACCACATCAACGCTAGTCGCCAGCCCTTTCCCTTCTTCAACTGTAATAACGCCATCCTTTCCAACTTTCTCCATAGCATCGGCAATCATCTTTCCAATTTCCGGATCGTTGTTTGCTGCAATAGAACCAATACTTGCGATTTCCGTTTGGTTCTTTATTTTTTTGCTCATATCTTTTAATTTTTCTATTACCTTGTCCAGTGCCTTGCGCATTCCCCTGTTAAGCGCCATTGGATCCGCTCCTGATGTTACGCACTTCAATCCTTCCAAAAATATAGCTTCTGTGAGAACTGTTGCTGTAGTCGTGCCGTCACCTGCAACATCGCTGGTTTTTGATGCAGCTTCCCGTACCAATTTGGCACCAGTATTTTCATAAGGGTCTTTTAGTTCAATTTCATCGGCAACTGATACACCATCCTTGGTCACTGTAGGACTGCCGTATCCTTTATCCAACACGGCATTCCTACCCCTTGGTCCCAAGGTAACCCTAACTGCTTTGGCAAGTTTAGAAACACCTCGGGCAATAGCGGCCCTTGCATCTTCATTGAAGATTAATTGTTTTGCCATTGAGTACCTCCTTTAAAATTTTTTTATTTGATAACTAAAATTTATGTTTAAAAACTTCAATAACGTGTTAAGATGAGCAAACATAATGCCACAAAATATTTTTCAACATTATAATACTCTAACTAATTATTGTTATATATGTTATGTTTACAATGCCTATTCAAAAATATATTTGAATTGTCTATGTTGAATATGCCATTGTGACAGCAGAAAAATTCAATCTCGAACAGTGTCTGTCAGTATGGCAGAAACCCCATTGGATTTTATAAATTAAATATTAGTATTGCCTTTTAATATTGACATTTAAAATATTTATGACATATATTTAAACACTTTAAGAAATATCTCTGATATATAACATCTTTAACAAAGAATTTTTATATGACAAAAACAGTTACAGATAATAAATTACTTAATACTCTAAAAGAAAACAATGGAACATGCCTGTATAGCAGAAAATTCAACCATGAACCAGCATATATTGTTGGATCAGGGTGTAAGATTGACAATAACATTCAGAATGTAAATATATTAACTGACGTGCCAGACCGCTTAGTTCCTGATGAAATTACCAGGGGATTAATAACAAAGATTATTGGAAGCACGGTGCTTACCTACGAACAAACGACTTCAACGATGGACATTGCAAAAAAACTTGCACGTACAAATTTTAAAAACGGCACCGTGATTTTTGCAGAAGAACAGACCGGAGGCAGGGGGCGTTCGGGGCACTCATGGTCTTGTCCTAAATATAAAGGATTACTTTTTACTCTCTTATTAAAACACAATATAAAGTCTGACCATATTTGTCTATTAACTGGTACCATGGCCGTTTCTATTACGGAGACAATCCGTGAAACCTTACAACTTCCTGCTGTTATCAAGTGGCCTAACGACATTCTTATAGATGGGAAAAAAGTTGGCGGCGTGCTGGTTGAGTTGGCAAAGGGATTAGGAAAGCAACCAATAGTTCTGGTTGGTATAGGTTTAAATGTAAATATCCCTGAAGATGACTTACCAGAACAAAGCCGACTACCTGCAACCACTCTGGCTATCGAGAAAAAAGTACCAATAAATCGTATTCTGCTTGCAAAGGCATTACTTCAGGATATTGACAAGTGGTTTTTGATTTTAAAAGACGAGCACTTTAGATATATCACAGAGCGATGGGGGGAATTTTGCATAACTATTGGTGAAAAATTAACTATCACAGATTGTGGCAGGGAATATATAGGTAATGTTATTGATATCTCAAATAACGGGGGCTTAATGCTGAAATTAGAAAATGGTGAAATAAAGATATTTCGCGGTGAACATGCCACGATCAAATACTAATAATGCAATAAGTCTATAATTTGTGATGTTTATAAACCTTTCCACTCATATAGTGACAACCCCTCTTTTGCATCATCCATGTATGGATTTCCCTCAAACATTTTTATTGGTTAGCGTTTTATTCTTAATTGATTTCTTCTTGTGTATGGACTACCAGAATATTTTGAGGTTTACATAATGAAGATTTCAAATCTATAATTAAGCCCGCTTCATTCCGCACCTTCCTTACATCCCATTCGTATTGTCAAAACTTAACCACAGATAACACAGCGTGGCTCTGCCACGCTGTGTTATCTGTGGTTCACCTTTTCTCTTGTTTTTCATGAAATTTTTGACATTACACCGGGGAAGTGAGGTTGGAGGTTAGAGGTTAGATAGATCATAATCGTGTAGTCCTAGTGAGAAGTCCACGCTATCACAACTATCAAGATACCTTCCAACAAAACACAGACGTGTTAAAAGACAAATAAAAAATAGAATACTGACTTTGTATCTAAAATTTATAGTATCACCCTACAAAATATCTTTTTATAATTTTATATATTCCTTCGTGCCTTTTGCGTCTTTGCGGTGAGCTATTACAGTTTATTAAAGATCTCTTTTAAATGAATCTGTTTTGGGCGTGGTTAGCGGTATGATGAGTACCTGTCCGACGGGGAGATCCTTGATATCTCTTATTTCACTCTTGTTGGCGTCATAGATAATCGTCCATCTCTTACCATCACGAAACACCTTAGATGCAATATTATAAAGACTATCACCCCATTTTACACGATAGACTGTCTTCTTGTATTTTTTCTTGTTTATCTGTTGTGTTTCCTCAATATTGCCAATTATAGGCATATCAGGAATGATCAACTCCTGTCCTGCTCTCAGAGTTTCATTCGATACGCTGTTATTAGCGTTGCTAATATCCTCTGTTCTTGACATGTCATCGTAAAATTTTACAGAAATGCCTTGTAATGTATCACCGTTCTGTACCCTATAATAAACTTCCATTGAGGTGTCAATGGGTTTAATAGAAATGACACTGGCGTTGATTGGAGAACTAAAATCTTTACTTGGAATACTGATAATAAATTTTTTTACAAGACGGTCAGCCGTATCTGTAATCACCTTTTCTCTCACGTTCATCGAACTATCCACAACCGCCTCTGGAATGCTGAATGGTGAAACAGGTATGGCGTCACTGTGTGTCTTTTCAGTATGCTCTGCCTGCCAGATAACCATAGAAGACTTTACATCTACCATCTTCATCTCTGCTCCGAGTACGACCTGAGAATATACGCCAAAAAATTTTTTTGTACATTTTGTAACCGTACCAAAAATGACGGCATCCGCCTTCACGATTCTACCCACCTTATAAACATCTTCGTTATCAAGGTTGGAGAGGTCTATAGCCGCAAGATTCAAACGTTCATCAACTTCTTCAGGTTTGAGTAAGTTGTAACCTTTTGCGCTGAAGTTTGTGAAAAAACACTTACGCAGGATTTCTTCTGCCCCCTTTTTTTCTGATTTATTCTTAAATGGTAGGATTGCTACTGTAGTGATTTCATTTTTTTGTAGTGGATGAAGAGTTTTGACGTTGGGGGTAGAGCGTTCCTCTATGTAGTTGCAGGATGAAACAATGAAAAGTGCAATAAAAATAAAAGCGAAAAAATATTTTTTCACTTAATTAGTTATAGTAAAACTCAAAAAGGTTACTTCATGGATGAAATTATTAATTTAGATTTTTCGACTATGCTTGGAATGACGTTACGCTTCAACTTTGTTCAGTGTGACTAATGGCATCAATATTGAGATTCCTGAGTTCTGATATATTATGGGTTTGGCGAGTATTTACCGAATCCTTCATTCGTGGCTGTCGCCATAAGTCTTTTCTTTTTATAGATCAGCATTATGTTGCGCGCATAAATAAAAAGCCCTGAAACCTGTCCCATAATGAATACAGGGTCGCGCCGGTAGATTGCATACGTTAACAATATAGCGCTGCCAGCCATGCTCAAGTACCAGAATATCTCCGGAATAATACTCTCGCCACGTTTTTCCGAAGCAATCCATTGCACAAAAAATCTAGAACCAAATAAAAACTGTCCAATAAAACCTATAACAACCCAGAAATTAATATGCGCTATAAAATTAGCCATTTTTTACCTCATAATTAAGTTTACGCTTTTTCATCCATCGGACAACCAGTAGGTCCATAAACGCCCTGAATGCCCTGTTAAATACACCGTATTTCGATTTCCCAAATTTCCGTGGATAGTGGTTTACAACAACTTCGGTAACAGAAAAACCCTCCATTTTAAACAGGGTTGGTAAAAACCGATGCATGCCGTTAAACAACTTGATCCGACTAAAACATTCTCTCCGATATGCCTTAAGGGAACAGCCGGTGTCCTTAATATCTTCGTTTGAAAGCTTATTTCTTATAGAATTTGCCACCTTTGAAGAAATTCGTTTGATCCACGGGTCGTTTCTCTTCTGCCTCCAACCACATACCATATCACAAGTATTCAGCTTTTCAAGCAATTTCGGGATATCTGCAGGATCGTTCTGCAGGTCAGCGTCCATAGTAACCACGTATTTCCCCACGGCATGTTTAAAGCCAGCATCCATTGCCGCCGTTTGGCCTGCATTCTTTTTAAAGTGTATGGCACGAAAATTTGTATGTTGATTGCACCATTCCTTCAACTTTTCGGTGCTGCCGTCAGTACTGCCGTCATCCACATAGAGTACCTCATAGTTTTGCCCCTGCATCGCATTGATGATAGAATTGCCTAAAGGTTCAATGTTATCTACTTCGTTATATACTGGAATGACAATAGAAATATCCGCGTTCATTAATTATCCTTCATGAACAGTCTGTACAAAAAATAAATTCCTAAACTACACTTCAAGTGACATCACACTTCGACTTTGTTCAATGTCGCACGGAAAGGCTTAATTTTTAAATTAAGTATATATCAAAATTTGTTGAATTACCAAAGAAATTAATTACAAATCAATGTTATAAGCCTTCAATTTGTTGTACAGAGTTTTTATAGATATACCAAGTGTTTCCGCTGCAAGTGTCTTGTTTCCTTGTTTTTTATTCAACACTTTAAGTATGTGTTTCTTTTCCACTTCGGAGAGAATTGCTTCTGACTTTTAGTTTGCGCAAGAAGGTGATGCGCCACTGGGGATGTTTTCCGGTAAATCTTCTATAGAGATGCTATTCCCTTCCGTCAACACTACCAATCGTTCGATAGTATTCTCCAACTCTCGCACATTACCTGGCCGTGCATATTGAACCATTGCTGTCATTGCCTCAGGAGTCAGTTTCTTCATATATTTGTTTTGGCAAATATTTTGGAGAAAGTGGTTAATCAAAATAGGAATGTCCTCGCGTCTCTCGATCAATGGTAGAAGGAACAAAGTAATTTACTTCTGCGACTAGATTCTTGTTGGTGGCAGCAATTATACGGGTATCCACATTAATAGCCTTATTGTCGCCAACACGCCGAATCTCACATGATTGAACAACGCGAAGGAGTTTTGCCTGTGTGTTAATCGTCAGTTCTCCAATTTCGTCTAAAAATAGTGTGTCTTCATCTGCCGCTTCAAATAAGCCCATCCGTGATTCTGTGGCGCCAGTAAACGCTCCTTTAACATGTACAAAGAGTTCGCTCTCTAATAAGGTTTCCTGCAATGTAGCGCAATTAACTATGACAAATGGTTTATTTGCCTTCATGCTGCGCTGGTGTATCATTTTTGGCAATAAGTTCTTTTCCTGTACCGCTTTCTCCTTGTAATTAATACTAGGGAGTCCGTTGGGGCGACCTTATCTACTGTTTTATAAACAGCATTCATTGCTGTGCTGTTTCCGATTATTGCAGGAATTTTCTGGGTGTCTTTTATCAGTCTCTTGAGATGCGCATTTTCCCTGTTTAATCGCCTTTATTCGAGCGCTTTTTGTAATAATGCATCTAGTTCACTCAACGACACGGTTTTGTGCCTGCCGGACGAAGTGCGGATGCCGAGATGCCACAAATGCTTGTAATGGCATAATTAAAGTATCAGGTTGAATTTTTCAGGATGTAGAATCTTTTGGAATTTCGGCATTTCTATTATTGCATCTGGATGTTCATGTCGTCATTGTAAAAGCGATAAGTGTTTTTACCCTGTCTTTTAGCGGAGTACATAGCAATATCGGCTTGTTTGATCAGGTTTTTTGTGTTATTTGCATTGAGTGGGTAGGCGCTAATGCCTATGCTGGCAGTGGTGTGAAGTTCACGGTCTTCAACATGAAATGGTCTTTGTAATGCATCAAGAATTTTCTGGGCTACAATAGCGGCATCTTGTGCATGGACGAGATCGGGAAGGATAACCGTAAATTCATCGCCACCCATGCGTGCCACAGTATCGCCCTCACGCATGTATTTTTTCAATCGTTTTGCTACAGCCTTAAGTAGTAAATCTCCCCGGTGGTGTCCAAGAGAATCATTGATATTTTTGAAATTATCCAGATCAAGGAGCATAACAGCCACTATTTTTTCATTACGTTTTGCATGGACTACAGCTACTTGCAGACGGTCTTGAAACAGTATGCGGTTTGGTAAATTGGTAAGGGCATCATGGTAAGCCATTTGTACAATAACAGCTTCTGACTGCTTACGCGAAATTGCGTTTCCTAGTATCTCTGTAACGATACGAAGCATATTCATATCTGCATAGTTACATGTACAAGTGGTTATAATTTTCTCAAAACAAATAAATCCGGCTAATTCCTTTCCAGTATACACTGGCAATGCCATCAGTGATTTGATAACCTCTCTTTCTAATTGTTCAATTTCAGCAACGGCCTCAGGAGGTATTTGGGAAATATACGGAATATGAATCGCATTGCCAGCATGTAATTTCGCCATCCACCACGGGAACTTAGCGGTGGGAAGGTTCTGGGGATTCAGGATTTGAGGTGCAATACCTTTGTTACGCCATTCGTGGGTTTTGCCTATAAGGGTACCATTATCGTGGAACTGAAAGAAACAGGCTTTATCGACACCAGCGTAACGTCCAATATCAGCCAATGACCTGGAAACGTCATTATCAAAATCTAAAGAATAAACAAATCTAGAAGAGATACTGGCAATAGTCTTTTCATAATCTATTCTACGTTTGAGAGATTCTTCCGTTTTTTTTCGCTCTATGAACTGACTGATCTGTCCACCGATGGATGCCATTAACTTAAACAGTCCTTCGTCAGGTTGCTGTATCTCATGGCTGAAAAATTCGAGCACCCCAAGTATTTCATTTCCGAGCATAATGGGAAAACCAAATACCCCATGCAAACCCTCTTTTGCAGCAATTGGCGCTAGTGGGAAGTTTGCATCAGAAACCACATCTGGAATCCAGCAAGGTTTGCCGCTTGCCCAAATTCTGCCTGGCAGTCCAATGCCAGGTGAAAAGATAGTCTGTTTACTCAGAGTTACGAACTCTGTAACTTTTATTAATGGATTATGCCAGACTTCGACCAGACGCAGCACGTTGGTTTCTTTGTCTATATTCCAGTGCAAACCTAAATCCCATTCCAGATATTCACATATAGCCTGAAGTATTTTTGGAACAGCTTCTTTTGGCGTAGCGGATTCTACCATTATGCGCCCTACGGCATACTGGACACCCAGACGTTGCTCAATCTGTTTGCGATAAGTGACATCTCTGATTATTGCCTGTGTCACTCTGTTACCCGCATGTTCAATAACGCTTCCTGTTATATCAACATAAAGTTTCTTACTATCTTTTCGCAGTAATAGTACATCACTTATAGACCCTGACCCTTTTTCGACTCCTTCTTTAAAAGCACTACTAACCCTTTCAATATCTTCCTTGGGATGAAGTTGAGTAAAGTTCATATGGATAAGTTCTTCTTTCGTGTAGCCCGTAAGTTCTTCTGCCTTCTTATTTACCTCCTGCAGATCTCCCTCCATGTCAGTAAGAAATATGGCATCGCTGGCATTATTCATCAAGGAACGGGCTTCATCATACATCTTGAGTAATTTTAGTTTTTCCAGACGTTCCTCCACTGCCGCAGGTAAAATGTCCAGATTTGTTTTGAGAATAAAATTGCTAAGACCAAACTTCATTCCTTCCGTAACAAATTCTTCACTCTTTGTATTGGTAACCATTATTACGGGTAGATATGGGAAACGTTCCTTAATCTTCTTTAGGATCTGCAGGCCATCCGTCCAGCCAAGAAAACATTCAGTTATTACTACATCAAAATCACCACGAATAATTGCTTCGTGAAAATCGTTCTGTTGGAGTACATGTACAAACTCAGAATCTTTGAATTTCTTCTGTAGTGTCCATGTGATTAGTTTTTGGTCTGTGGGATTATCGTCTATTATTAGAAACTTCATAACTTGCCTTCGTACGTAACAGCGTTACTCAAGACAAACGTAGAACGTAAGAAATATGTGTCTGATTAAATCTACAGTATTTAACTATTTATGTAAAGTTCAAATTAGGTGTTAGGTGGGTAGTTTATACCTATAACAACACGAACTGCTTTGTTTCTGTCAAGCACGTTTTTATTAAGATACACGGAATAGAGCCGGAGGTCTCCTTCCAACACTGACAGACTTAACAGAATTATACATCGTGATGTTAGACAAAGTATCTTTTTTATGGTATAAAGCTTCTGTTTTGAAAGTTCAATAATAGAGCGTAACAGGGATCAGTATAGTAATTTATACAAAAATGATATCTATGAAAGTGGAAACCGTTGATGAAAAATTCATGAGACTTGCCATTAACAAAGCAAAACAAGGCATAAAACAGGGGCAAACACCTTTTGGTGCTTGCATATCAAAAGATGGAGAGGTTATAAGTTGTGTCCATAATATAGTCTGGGAAAGTCTGGATATAACCGCACATGCCGAAATCAGTGCAATAAGAGAAGCTTGCAAAAAATTAAACACTGTTGATTTGTCTGGCTGCGTGATTTATTCAACCTGCGAGCCGTGTCCTATGTGCTTTAGCGCCTGTCATTGGGCAAAAATATCTAAAATCGTTTACGGTGCACAAATCGAAGACGCAAAAAAATTAGGATTCAGCGAACTTCCTATTTCAAATAAAGAAATGAAACAATCAAGCGACAGTCCAATAGAAATAGTTGGAAATGTGCTTCGAGAGGAAAATCTAGAACTTTTCAAATTATGGTCTGAACAGGAAAATAGAAGAATTTACTAAATATCATGAATATTGCTGCATTATTGCTAATAGACCACCAAACTTAATCCCCCCTCCAAACATATCCAGATTATTTGCTCTTTATTTTTATTCACTATAATTAGATTTGACAATTTTTTACTTAACCATTACGATACTATTCTGATTTTTGTTTGAATATTTATTAAAGTACAAAAATTTATTTCCTCACTGCAATGGACAGAATACAGTTAAAAACACATTCCAGGTCAGAATTTATTGATATAACACAGGAAGTACAAGGAATCGTTCAAAAGAAAGAAATAAAAGAAGGTGTGTGTTATGTATATGTACCACACACAACAGCCGCCGTTACGATTAACGAAAATGCCGATCCTTCCGTTCGAAAAGATATATTAAACGAATTCAACAAAATGGTGCCGTGGGATGGCAATTATACCCATGCAGAAGGGAATGCCGCCGCTCATATTAAAGCCACATTAGTGGGGTCATCGGTTTCTGTCCCAATTTCAAGCGGGAAATTGGCTCTGGGTACATGGCAAGGGATTTATTTTTGCGAATTTGACGGACCGAGGCACAGAGAGGTATTTGTACAAACCATTAGAAATGAATAGCACACAGATAAAACAAAGTATTACATTTGACTGTCGCTGGAATTTAAAGGACGCTGTAAAGGTATTTCTGGCGTATGTTATCTTCATGTTTGTTGGTATGCCACTAATCGCACGTCTTATTCATACGATTGTTGGTTCCAACATCTTGAGCGAGAGTGTTCGACACAGCGTTGTTTTGTTTGTTACCCTTTTCATTAATCTGATAATTTGTTTGTATGTATTCTATATCGTCCGTGTAGAATATCGCCAATCAATTACAACCTTGGGACTGTCTATTGTAAGTTTATCAGACAACATAAAACAAGGCATTAAACGCTATCTTATAACACTTCCCTTCATCATCCTTGCTGGTTTTATTATTAACCTGATTTCCAGCTATTACGGGATTGCACCAGATATGCAGGATGTCATTAAATGGTTGTTAGGGGAAAAGTCAATCTTTGTTGTGGTTTCTTTAATATTATTTGGGATTATTATTGCTCCCATTATGGAAGAAATTATATTTAGGGGATTTATACAATCGGCTTTGAAAAATTCATTTGGGAAGCAATATGCGATTTTGATAAGCGCACTCCTTTTTGCTGCGGTACATATGGATATATTTGCCTTTTTACAGATTTTTATTCTTGGAGTGCTTTTGGGTAATTTATATGAGAAGACCCAGACGCTTGCCGCTTCAATCGTTGTACATATTTTACATAATTCATTAACTATGGTCTTCTTGCTGTATTTTAAATATTATTTAAAAGGAAAAGTTCCGGTATTCTAGCCTGAGCTATTTCATTAGCCACATGACACAAAAATAGAAATGGAGAGGTTGTGAGATTGAGAAGTTGTGAAATATTGGATTTTCTCAACCGCTTAACTTCACAACTTCTGCTGTCTGTATCTTGGTAGCAAATGCTCTGGACAAGGCAAAAAGTGGAACTCTGGAGGCGCTATGTTTAAAGACGTTGATGAGCAATTAGAAATCATACTGCGTGGAACAGTTGACATTGTCACAAAAGAAGAACTAACAAATAAAATTAAAAAGTCAATTAAAGAGAATAAACCGCTGCGTGTAAAACTAGGACTGGACCCAACTGCCCCAGATATTCATATAGGAAACGCAATCCCCATACATAAATTACGCGCATTTCAATCACTTGGACATACCGCCATTTTAATAATCGGCGACTATACTGCAACGGTAGGCGACCCCTCCGGCGCCAATAAGACCCGTCCCATGCTTTCACACGAAAAAGTCATGGAAAACGCCAAGACGTACCTTTCGCAGGCTGGTAAGATACTTGATATGAATAAAACAGAAATTGTTTACAACAGCAAATGGTTTGAAAAAATGACCTTTAGCGAGGTTATCAAACTGGCAGCAAAAATGACCGTAGCGCGCATGATAGAGCGTGATGATTTTACAAAACGATATAAAGCAGGCATTCCAATCAGCGTTAATGAATTTATCTATCCACTCATGCAGGGATATGATTCTATTATGGTAAAAAGCGACGTGGAACTTGGGGGTACTGACCAACTATTCAATCTCCTTGTAGGCAGGGATCTCCAGAGGGATGAGGGTATGGAACCGCAGATTGCATTGACTACAGCCCTTCTGGAAGGAATAGACGGAAACAAAAAGATGAGCAAGAGTCTTGGTAATTATATCGGCATAACTGAGAGCACCAAAGAAATGTTTGGCAAGGTAATGTCCATTCCTGATAACCTCATGCGTAAATATTTTGAACTTGCAACAGACTTGAGTGTCAGCGAAATTAACCAATTACTTGATGTCCACACCCATCCACGCACTGCAAAGGTGGCATTAGCCAAGTCTATTGTGAGGCGTTATCACAGCGCTGGGGATGCAGACTCAGCAGCCGAAGAATTTGATCGTATTTTCAAAGAAGGCGCTCTTCCCGACGAAATTCCGGAGGTGCAAATACCCGCCAGCGAACTGACAGACGGTAAGATATGGATTGTGAAACTTTTAATCCTATGCGGTTTTGCTGCCACCAATGGCGAGGCGCGACGATTGATTCAACAGGGTGGGGTAAGCATAAACAACGAAACTGTTAATGACCCTGCACTCAACATCGAGATAAAACCCGACATGATACTCAAGGTTGGGAAACGCAGATTTGCGAGGATAGTTTTAAGATAACCATTCACCGCTGAGAGCGCAGAGGAACTATTCCCCTCTTGGGAGGGGATTAAGGGGTGGGTCAATGATCAGACAAATAGGGCGTAACATGGATAAATTTGTAAAATGCTGCAATCAAAGGTGTTTTTTACACCAAGGGTCTAAAAAATCAAACCCTCATTATTCAAGAAGGAGAACCGTAGGCATTCGGAAAGGGTTAAATTCTTAGGGTATTTATAAATAATTTATCTATAGCAAGCCCATCTTCTCATCAAATCCGCACATGACGTTCATGTTCTGTACAGTCTGGCCAGAGGCTCCTTTGATGAGGTTGTCTATAACAGAAAGGACGATGAAATCATAGGCAAGAGTAATACTTTGTTATTGACAATTTATTAATAGAGCAAAGAATTTTATAAAGTTTAATTGCAGTTTGGAGTTTATCAATAGTCTTGAAAATAAAAGGGGGGTCTTGAAATATTGCAATTAATTAGATACCGAACAAGTAAATTAGTATCGATAACAACCTTTTTACTACCTTCCACCTTGAATAACCCTCTTTCCTACATACTTTTTGGCTTTTTTTCTTATCTCAACAAAGTTTTCTCCCTTATTTGTGCCTTTTAATAAACCTTTAAAGTCACGAAGGGTTTTAGCTGGTTTGATTACAATTTTATCGTTTTCCTTTTCAAAGACTATAACATTCCCTTCCTGCACATTTAAAAGTTTCCTCACTTCCTTTGGTAAGGTAATTTGACCTTTCGAGGTAATTTTTGATGTCAGTATCATAATTATTATTCTCCTTACTAAAATATTTATTCTTACAAAAATTGTAAAGCTTACAATTTTGTTAGTCAAGGAATATTATAAAGTTCAATTGCTTCTGTAATGGTTACGAAAGATGCTTTGCCTATAACAATCCCATCTTTTCATCAAATCCGCACATGACGTTCATGTTCTGCACTGCCTGTCCTGATGCGCCTTTGATGAGGTTGTCAATGGCAGAAAGAATGATGATGCGGTTTTCGGTTACCTTTGTGGCAATATCGCAAAAGTTGGTGTAAATTACATCTTTTGTCTTGGGTACATCGTTACCTTCTTTAAGACGTACAAAAGGCTCATTTTTATAGAAACCACTGTAAATTTTATGTATATCATTATCACTAATCGTCTTGTCTTTTGGCTTGGCATAAATTGTACACAGAATGCCCCGATTCATGGGAATGAGGTGCGGAACAAATTGAATAGAAACCTTCTGATTTGTCTTAATTGATAAAATATGTTCAATCTCAGGGCTATGGCGATGACCTCCGACACTATATGCCTCAACATTCTCATTACACTCACAATAGTGTGTATCTTCCTTTGATTCACGTCCGCGCCCTGAT
>Ga0154328_1183_pt1 | contig 21895 bp, 17 predicted proteins | sample RifGroA2_FD_115856 | JGI IMG/M metagenome (GOLD analysis project Ga0154328, IMG submission 115856) | Planctomycetes bacterium GWA2_39_15
GATTTTTCCCAGGTATTCCAGTTCCATCAATGACCGTTCCATTTTTTATTATCAGGTCGAAATCCATTAATACCTCAAAGAATTTACAATTTGGGATTTAATTTTGCATTCTTTCCTTATGTTTTGCGGCTGAATGGCTTTGGGGATGCTATTCCTTTTCTACAAGTGGGGAGGGTTCATCAATGCCAAGGACTCTATCAATATCCTTGTGCATGGAGCCAATGTCCTTGTTGATGGTATCGATGTGTTTTTTGTTATGATACTTATCTGTGGCAGAGCAGCCTGTCAGATACCATATAGCGGCTACGCTCGCGATGGAAAGGATGACGGTAGATATGAATGTTTTTTGATTCATAAGCATAATTAATATTCTTTCCTCTGTCTGGAGGAAGGGATTTTCATGATTCGACGATATTTTGTGATCGTTCTTCGGGCGATAGTTACACCAGCATCATGTAATCTTTCTGCGACTTCTTCGTCACTAAGTGGATTGGACTTATTTTCTTTTGCAATAATTTCGGAAAGCTTCTGTCTTACAGCTTCCCATGATTCCATTGATCCATCTATATTCTGAAAACCTCCGGTAAAGAAGAACTTCATCTCGAATATTCCCTGAGGCGTTTGAATATATTTATGCGCAATGGCGCGGCTTACAGTTGAGACGTGCACTCCAACAATATCCGCAACATCTTGCATCTTTAGTGTGCGGAGTTTATGTATTCCCTCATCTAAAAAATCCTCTTGCAGCTCTACTATTTTGCAAGCAATCTTGTATAACGTACTCCGCCTCTGTTCAATTGCATCAATTAGCCATTTTGCCGATTCAATTTTCTTTTGTATGTACTGGCTGGTTGAATTGTCAGAGCTATTCTCACTCAGAAATTTCTTATAAAAAGAACTGATATGCAAATGTGGGAAATTGGTATTATCAATTAGAAACACCTCGTATTTCCCATCTATAAATTCCACTTTTACTTCTGGAATTACATACGGAATGGTTTCATCACAAAAGATAGAACCAGGTTTGGGATTTAATGTGCGGATAAAATCTACTTGTTTTTTAATTACCTCTAATCTTTGTCCCGTCCTCTTGGCTATCAAGGGGTACTTCTTCATTTCAATGTCTTCTAAATGATTGAGGAGCAATTCCTTTGTCAATTGATAGTTTGTATCCCGCTTATCCAGTTGCAATACTAAGCATTCCTGTAAATTTCTGGCACCGACCCCGGGTGGTTCCAATGATTGTACAATTTTTAGGGCCTCCTTTATTTGTTCAATAAGAAGAGGCTTTTCAAGGAACTGGGCAATTTCTTCTAACGGACTAGCCATGTATCCAGATTTGTCTATGGAATAAATGATATTTTCGCATGCCTCTATAAGGTGTTTCGGGACATCAATTAATGATAGTTGTCCCATCAAATAATCGTGCAGGGACACCGGTTTGGCGGCTGTATTCTCCAAGGCTTCCTGTTTCTGATCGCGTTCTTCCGAAAGATTATTTCGCCGTACTATAGTTTGTGAATAATAGTCACGCCAATCATCAGCGATTTCACCCAATTTATCAAATTCGTCATTTTTTACATCATCGCCTGACTCCTGAGCCGTGCCATCCGCTTCTTTAGTATCCTCTTCCTTCTTTTCTTCAACCACCTCTTCAAGCACAGGATTATCCACAAGTTCTTGTTGTACCTGTTCAATAAGGGCTAATAATGGTAACTGTAAAATTTCAATTGACTGGATAATTTGAGGAGACAACTTCATTTTTTGTTGAAGTTGAGGCATCAAAGACGACTGCATTTTCATGAAAAATCACCTTCCATAAAAAACAAACTTAAACTACTAACATCTCATTTCATTTCTACAATTTATTGCATCGGCAACAATCGCCGTATTTGCATATTCAAGATAGCTTCCCGTTGGCAAGCCACGGGCAAGCCTTGTTACCAGCACCCCAAGTGAAGATAGCTGCTTGTGCATATATAAAGCAGTTGCATCACCTTCCATATTCAAATTTGTCGCCAGTATAACTTCTTTGACGTGGTCATCTTTAACCCGTTGCAAAAGTTTTTCAATTGTCAACAATTCTGGGGTAATACCCTCTAAAGGCGAAATGTGTCCCTGGAGCACGTGGTAAAGTCCTCTGTATTTACCGGTCTTTTCAACAGTCAGAAGGTCTGCAAGCTGTTCAACCACGCAGATCATAGAGCTGTCCCTATGGAGATCGCTACAAATATGGCACGGATCACTTTCTGAAACATTGAAGCAAACCGAACAGATTTTTATAAGTTTTTTAACATCACGAATTGCGTAAGCAAGCAGCATAGCTTCTTCAACAGGTTGTTTCAAGATATAACAAGCAAGGCGTTCTGCTGTCTTTTGCCCTATACCAGGCATTTTCCCAAATTCATTTATAAGTTTTATTACAGATTGTGGGTATGTATTCAAAACTAAAATCCCTTAAAAACTCTTTCTTGACAACATCAATCACCTACATTCCACCGCCAAACATCCCCTGAAGTCCAGGGATATTTAATCCTCCAGTGAGTTTTCCCATTTCAGATTGATATAATTCTTGTGATTTCTTGAGTGCTTGTGAAATGGCAGATAAAATAAGGTCTTCTAACATCTGAACATCCTTTGGGTCTACCACCTCTGGATCAATCTTGATAGAAAGAATTTCCTGCTTTCCATTCATGTGTACAGTAACCATTCCACCGCCAGAACTGGCTTCGACAACACGTTCCTTCAAATCGTTTTGAATCTGCTCCATTTCTTTTTGCATTTTCTGAGCCTGTTTCTGCGCTTGTTTCATCATTTCCGCAATATTACCTAAGCCCTTCATCGTATGACCTCCTCTATTTATTTATCTTGATAACATGACCGCCAAACAATTCTAAGGTCTTTTTAACTGCTGGTTCGGAGAATACAGGGTTAGCTGTTTGTTGATTAAAAGTATCACGACCTGTGCATAGATTTGCCTTGTTTTTCTCTGGATTTCCATTCTTTGATACTTCAAGTTTTAATCTTACATTACTATTTATTACCTCTTTTGCGCATTGTTCAATAAGTTTTTTTTCCTCAATTTGTTCAAGTTTTTCCTTATGAAAGTAATAATTATTAGGAAGCTCGATGGTAATTTCTCCATCCTTGAATCCGGCAAGCCGTCCCTCCCTTAATAGCGCCCAGGTAGATTTTTTCTTACTCTGTATTGCTATAAGAATCTTTTCCCAAACACTTTTTTCATCAAACGGGGCTTCTAAATCTTTATCGTCATTTTTTGTCGTATGATATTCTTCTTTTGTTTCTGAAACTATTTGTTGAGTAACTGATTTTTGGGTATATGCAATATCTTCGGTTTTTCCGGCAGGTTCACTATCTAAAAGCCCAAGTCTACTTTCTAAGGATATAATCATTTCCATAATTTCTTTTAGTGAGCCGACTGATTCCATTCGACATAGCTTGATTATAGCCATCTCCAGTAAAATACGCTGTAATAGAGAATCGGTTGTACGCATTCTCGTGTCGGAAAGTATTTGAACCATATACATTAAGGTGTCACTGGAAAAAGATTTTCCGTATCGTTCAACTAGAGACGTGTTAAACTCAATCCATTTTGCTTCTTGACCACAGGAAGAAAAGATTAAAAGGTCTCTAATACGCGAAAGCAGTTGATCTATAAATTCTCCACAAGTCTTTCCCTCATTTAAAACACTATCCACAATCTTTAAGGCAGAAGACGCATCTTTTTTTACGAAGCTGTCAAATATTCCCAGTATTTTATCTTCATCAATACAACCCAAAACAAAATTTACATCCTCCAAGGATACTGTATCCTTGCAAAAAGAGAGAAGTTGGTCCAAAACCGATTGTGAGTCTCGCAACCCACCTCTTGCATGTCTTGCAATTATCTGAAGGACAGAAGGCTCAATCTGCACCCCTTCTGCCTTGCAGATATCGTGAAGTCTCTTTTCGATATCCTGGATGGAAATATTCTTGAAATCAAATCGTTGGCATCGAGATTGGACGGTTTCAGGAAGGCGGTTGGCTGCTGTCGTAGCAAAAATAAATTTGACGTGTGGAGGCGGTTCTTCCAGAGTTTTAAGCAGGGCGTTAAATGCCTCACGGGTGAGCATATGAACCTCATCTATGATATAAATCTTAAAGCGTGCCCGTGACGGGGTATAGCCTACGTTTTGTCGGATATTCCTGACTTCGTCAATACCTCTGTTAGAAGCGCCGTCTATTTCCAAAACATCAATATCGTTGCCGTCAGATATGCATCGGCAAATGTCACAGACATTGCATGGAGTTTCAATAGGCCCATGCTGACAATTCAACGCCTTAGACAATATGCGTGCCATTGATGTTTTACCCACACCGCGGGGGCCTGCTAACAAGTAGGCATGAGCAACCCTGTTGGAGCGAATAGCGTTCCTTAGGGTCGTTACAATAGATTCTTGTCCAACCACATCCTCAAAGGTTTGGGGACGATACCTACGAGCTAATACAACATAAGACATTGAGCTAACCACCTCTAATGACTACAAAAAACAATTAGTTTATCAAATTATACTTTGTTATTTAGTCTATATCAATACACTTTCTTATCAAATTTTTTCATTACTGAAAGTTTCAGAAATTAAATTGTGAAATACTAAGGATTTACAAACATAAAGATCAGAAATATCCTTAAGAAATTTTGTAATAGGCCGTGCACTTTTCTTCGTTCCCATTTCCATTAGTTTGTCTATGCAGTAAGCTCAGACCAGATTTGTCACGGCACATAAGGATGAATGTTTATGGCTGCTTGCTTCCGCATCTGACCAGGTTCACATCATCTCCTATTGCATGAGATCCAGCCTTCATCACCACTTGCATAGATAAGGCTAATGGTCTGTGGTCCCTCTAAAAAGCGATCGATCCTGCTATAGCGGGTTGCAGGTTACAGGGAACCGCTAGCTCCCCATCTAGCACGGCCAATTATAAAACAAACTGGCGGAGAGGGCGGGAGTCGAACCCGCGATACCGATTTTGTCGGTATACGCGCTTTCCAAGCGCGCTCATTCGGCCTCTCTGACACCTCTCCCAATTAATAAATGAAAAAATTAAAATATCAAATTACAAATTGTAAAATTTTGGATTTCAGCATTTGCAATTTTAAATTTTCATTTTGCATTGATAATAGTTTTCTGAATGGCGGAGAGGGTGGGATTCGAACCCACGTCCCGCTTTTAGGCGAGAAACGGTTTTCGAGACCGTCCCGATCAACCACTCTGGCACCTCTCCTGGTTTACAATTTATCAATATCTATACAGGCATATTTATTCTCAGATACCTAGATATTAATGAAAAGCTGAGAATTGTGGCTTGGGAGCATGTGTATCTTCTACGTTTCTCCTCTGCCTATCTGCACCATTTCGATACTTTCACAAAAATCTTTGCATTTCTACATCCTAACAATAAATAGTCGGTATTAAAAGGTCGGATTATTATTTAGTGCGACAGTTTTCTAAAAAAAACTTTTGTAATATATACTTACATTCATCGGCAAGGATATTTGGTATAACTTCCAGGCGATGATTAAACCTCGGTTCCTGAACAAGATTCATAACTGAAGTACATGCCCCAGCCTTTTTATCCACAGTTCCATAAACAAGAGTATCAATCCTCGATTGTACCAATGCCCCGGCACACATTGCGCAAGATTCCAGGGTAACATAGATAGTTGTTCCTGTCAAACGCCAGTTCTGTAAATAATCTGCAGCCTGGGTTATTGCTATCATTTCAGCATGGGCAGTAGGGTCGTTGAGCATTTCCCTTTGATTATGTGCACGGGCTATAATGCGGTTTTCATAAACGATGACAGCCCCTACTGGCACCTCATCCTTTTCTACAGCCTTTTCCGCCTCGAAGATAGCCTGTCGCATAAAATATTCGTGTTTTTTAGTAGTATCTTCCATAAATATGAATATATTCTTATTCTATCATCATACAAAATATAAAATATAAAAACGCGCCCAGGAGGATTTGAACCTCCAACCTCCGGATTCGTAGTCCGTGACTCTATCCAATTGAGCTATGGGCGCTTTGTTATATCTATTGAGACTAAACTTCGTAGTTAAAAATATTTAAAAAATCAAAATTATCTAATAGATGTGTTTCTAAATTCAAATATCTAAATTCTAAACAATATCAAGATTCAAAAATTAAACGGTTTTATATTGAATTTAAGTCATTTGAATTTGTTTCGGATTTGGTATTTAGAATTTAGAGTTTAACATCTAAAAAGTTGGCTCAAGGCAAATCATATACATATATAAGTTTGGAGGAGGTGTGTAAATTGATAAACGACAAATTAAGTATAAGCATATAAAAAATCATTGTCAAGTTATAATACCTCTATCCTTAAGACTCACAAAACATTCATTGCCTATGATAATGTGGTCCAGAATTTTTATACCGACTACATTCCCTACTTCTAACAGCCTTTGAGTCATTTGAATGTCTTCTTTGCTGGGTTCCGGATCACCGGAAGGGTGATTATGGACGAATATTACGGAGGCTGCTGATTCCTTGATTGCTGGATTAAATACCTCTCTAGGATGGACAATGCTGGATGTCAAACTGCCGGCAGAGATGATTACTTCTTTAATAATACGATTTTTATTATCCAATAACACAACCAAAAAGGTTTCCTGCTTCTTTCCCCGTAATTGCTCGTGGAAGTGGTTGTAGATATCGTTGCTGCACTTAAACTGTTGACCGGGTTTAATGGAAGTGGCAGAAAAACGTTTGGCAATTGCCAGAGACGCCTTAATCTGCGCTGCTCGCGCAGGTCCTATTCCTTCTGTTTTGCACAACTCGCCAATGGATGCAGAACTCAACTTGCGAAAATCCCCATATTTTGTAAGAAGTTCTTGGGCTATATCAATAGCGGTGTAATTTGTGGTGCCATCACGAATAATTATTCCCAATAGTTCGGCATCTGTCAGATATTCATCACCGCTCTGGATTAGTCTTTCTCGGGGTCGTTCATGTGCGGGAAGCTGTTTAATTGTAGGGCGTTTCTTTTCCTCTTTCATAAGCTACAGATTATACTTTGTGGATTACTACTGTCAACAAAATGTCGCAACTGCTCTAAGTGGTTAAGCGTTTGGGATCGTGGAAAATTATTATGAGTAACTATCGTCCACCGCTCACATATAATATTGCCGAATACCTTAAGTAATTTTTTAAAGAAAAAAATGTTTGATTAAACATTCTGCCTCGTTTATAGTAACACTGAAGATACAAATGACCATTTAGGAGCTTTGTCTATGCACACCCACAACTCGGCAATACCCAATATTCAATCCGTTATTACATCACATCAGGATTTCAACGAGCCGTATGGCTCGTTAACCAAAAAGGCTTTAGAATTAGGTTGCGAGCAGGCTATTATTATCCATACCAACACAATTGCCACTGCGCGATGGGTTCAACTAAAATGCAAATATGGTTGTGATGAATACGGAAAAAAACTAACCTGTCCTCCCCATGCGCCATCTTATGAAGAAATGAAAGACATTCTCAAAGAATACAATAAGGCACTGCTTCTCCATGTACACCTGAGTTGGCAGATGCGTTATATTGTATCAGAAATGGAAAAAATAGCATTTTCAATGGGATTTTATAAAGCCTTCGGCCTTGGCGCAGGCCCTTGCAAATTGTGCGATAACTGTGAAACCGCCTCAACCTGCACCCGAACCACAGAAGCCAGACCGTCAATGGAGGCGTGCGGTATTGACGTTTATCAAACGGCAAGAAATCATAACCTGAAAATAGAGACACTTAAAAACAAAGATGATGAAATTAATATATACGGATTGGTACTTTTAGAGTAGAAAGAAGAGTCTTAATGAAACAAAAGTTAACCATCAATGCATTAGTTAAAGAAGCAAAAATATTTTGTGAACAGGAATCAAAATTTGATAATCGAGACTTATTTGGAATAACTGATGGTAAGGCTGTTGGCACCTTTATAGAACACAAATTCCAAGATTATCTCTCATCAAACTATGAATATTTAATTGGTTCTTCTGCAAATGGAATTGATATGCCTTCCGAAGATTTAAATACTGATATTAAGGTAACATCTATCAAGCAACCACAATCTTCTTGTCCTTTCAGAAATGCAAAACAAAAAATATATGGTCTTGGATATAATTTGTTGGTACTTGTCTATGATAAAAATGATGATCCAACCAGAAAAATGTCGAGGCTTAATTTTGTAAGTTGCTCATTTATTGACAAAAATAGAACTGCTGATTATCAGGTAACACGAACTATTCGACAAATGTTAGAAAATAATGCAAATGCCGACGATATTATTGCATATTTAACTGACAGAAATCTTCCCACCGATGAAATATTACGCAATAAACCAGAACAAGGATATTTAACGATATCAAATGCGCTACAATGGCGATTACAATATGGACGTATAGTAGAACTAACTGAAAACGTGAACGGAATAATTCGCATAATCAGTAAAACATAAGGAATATCGCATGAAGACGGCTTTTCAATATATCAATACCGCTACAATTAATTTCTTTAGAGAGAAAATTGGTAGGATGACTGATTACCGGGAAGCAAACGAACTATTAATTCAGTTATCAGGCATTGATAGTTTTTTTAGAAACAAGAATGAATTTTTAACATTTTTAGATTTATTGAAACCCTGTTCGGTAGTTTGTGAGGGGATAGCCAGACGGGAGTACGGGGATTTCCAAACACCTTCAGAATTAGGTAATACAATATGCTCATACCTAGCTAGTGAAGGCATATTACCCGATGTTATAATCGAACCGACATTTGGGAAAGGGTCCTTTATAATATCCGCTTTAAGGCATTTTCATCAAATAAAACTAGTTTACGGAGTAGAAATTTATGAATCTTATTATTGGCAAACTAAGTTTCTCATCCTTGAACTGTTTATCAATACACCAAATCTGAATAAACCAAAAATCTTTCTTTACTGTGATGATATCTTTAAGTTTGATTTTAGTTCAATTGAAAAATCATTTGAGGATCACAGTATTCTGGTGTTGGGAAACCCTCCTTGGATTACGAATTCCGAGTTGAGCACTTTAAATTCATCTAATCTTCCTGCAAAAAGTAATTTTAAGTTTTATAATGGCTTTGAAGCTATCACAGGAAAGGGAAATTTTGATATCGGCGAATATATTATTCTGAAGATGTTCAAATCGTTTTCAAAATATTACGGACATATGGCTATGTTAGCGAAGAACTCTGTTATTAAGAATATAATATACGATCTTCCCAAAATGAATTATAGAATTGGCGACATGGTTGCGTTGAAAATCGATACAAAATACTTTTTTAACGCTTCGGTTGAAGCTTCGTTATTCAAATGTAGCTTTAAATCTCATAGTTCTTCTACTATCTGCAAAGTGTCTTTACTAAACTCTCCACATTTAGTTGAAAATCAATTTGGCTGGGTAGGTGATAAATTTGTTTCTGACGTATCGTTCTATGGAAAGTACAAAAAATATGATGGGTTGTGTCCCTATACTTGGAGACAAGGCGTTAAGCACGATTGTTCTAAAATTATGGAACTTGATATAGTGAATAATAAATATGTCAATGGTTTCAAAATAGAGGCAAATCTCGAGGACGAATTGATATATGGTTTAGTTAAAAGCTCAGATATAAATTTACCCGTTATTACAAACCCAAGGAAATATATAATTATAACTCAAAAAAAGACTGGAGAGGACACATCTTATATTAAAAATAGATTCCCAAACCTTTATCAATATCTATCAGAAAACGAACAGCTTTTTATACAAAGAAAATCTAGTATTTATACAGGCAAAACGTCATTTTCTATATTTGGCATTGGGGATTATTCCTTCAAACCCTATAAAGTGGCCATATCAGGACTATATAAACGCCCAAATTTTTCTTTAATTTTGCCGTACAAAGGTAAACCAATAATGCTAGATGATACATGCTATTTTCTTGGGTTTGACAATATTACTGAGTCAATAATAGTTTGGGCTTTACTCAATAGTAAATATGTCAAAGAGTTACTCAGCGTGATTGCGTTTTTAGATTCAAAGCGTCCTTATACAAAAGACCTCTTAATGAGGCTAAGTATAAACAAAATCGCTGAAGATATCGAATTTGAACAAGTTCAAGATATGATTAAATGCTTACCTAAAAATATGTCAAACCAATTAACTAAGAGTAAATGGGATGAATTTCTCGTAAAAAACAAGAAGGAGAATTTAAGACAAAAGCAACGTCCTTTATTTGAAATATTACGTTAATTAAGAGAGGAGATAATATGATGTCGGACATTATTGAAAAGTTAATCAACATTGGCTTCGGTGCATTGTTCGTGACGAAAGAAAACATTCAGGAAGTTATTGACGATATGGTGAAAAAGGGAGAAATCAAGAAGGAAGAAGCAAAGGCACAGGTAAAGGAGCTATTCAATAAAGTCTTATCAAGCAAGAAAGAAATTGAAACAAAAATCGAAGAAATAGTGGAAAAGGCGCTTCATAAGCTGGATATCCCAACACGAAAGGAACTCCAAGAAATGCAGAAAAAACTTGAGGAGATAATAAAAAGGCTGGAAGCGAGAGAGGACTAGACAAAATATTTGCCACGGAAAAGCATGGAATATTATTAAAAATAACGTACAGACAAATTCAGTGTAATTCTGTAAAAATCTGTGGTTGATTATTGTAGGTAATACATGCAATTCAGAAAAATAGGCCAAAAAATACGGGACATACGCCGTTTCAACCAAATCCTGAAGATATTAACCAAACACGGATTTGGTTTTGCCATCCAGCAACTTCATTTGGCAGATCATGTCATTGGAAGGGGCATCATCAAAACTCGGATATTGCGACGGTTTACAGAACCTCCTGAGTCCCGAGCTGTACGCCTCAGAAAGGTATTAGAAGAACTCGGCCCCACATTTATAAAACTTGGACAAATCCTGAGTGTCCGACCAGATTTAGTGCCTTTAGACCTTTGTTATGAACTCAGTAAACTCCAGGATCGTGTCCCTCCGTTTGGTTATGAAGACGTCAGGAAGCAGATAAAGGAATCATTTGGAAGTTATCCTGATGAAGTATTTTCCACTTTTGATCCAATCCCCTTTGCCGCCGCCTCGCTGGGACAGGCTCACCGGGCACAACTCAAAACGGGTGAGAATGCAGTCGTAAAGGTGCAGCGTCCAGACCTGCGTAAAATAATCGAAACGGATATTGATATTCTTTATAGTTTAGCCTACCTGTCAAATCGTTATATGCAGGACGTCAAGATTTTTGACCCTATTAGCATAGTAGATGAATTTTCCAAGGTTATTACAAAGGAGATTGATTTTACTTACGAGGCGCATAATATAGACAAATTTCGCAAAAACTTCAAAGATAGTACTACAGTTCATATCCCTAAAGTCTTTTGGGATTACACCAAATCAAGGGTTATCACCACAGAAGAAATAATAGGCATTAGACTGAATGATTATTTAAATCAACCCCATTCAGTTGAAGAAAAGAAAGCAGTTGCCGCAAATGGCGCCAATGCCATACTTCAGCAAATATTCGTTGATGGGTTCTTTCATGCAGATCCACATCCAGGAAATATCTTCATCCTTCCCAACAATGCTGCTGCCTTTGTAGATTTTGGGATTGTAGGCAGACTTGATGAAGACACACGTGACGCCGTTGTGAGTCTCCTGATTGCGGTATCCATGAGAAATACAAATGGTATCTTAAAAGCATTGGAAATGCTTGGGGTTACCTTTGATGAAAATTCTGTGCGAGATTTTAAACGCAGTATCAGCGATTTTGTTGAACGGTTCTATGATATACCTTTGAAGCAGGTAGAAATCTCTACAATACTGCCACAAGCTGTTGAACTAATGTCAAAATACAAGTTAAAGATACCACCACAATTTCATATCATGATCAAGGCAATTGCTACCATGGATGGTGTTGCCAGGCAGTTAGACCCAGAGTTTAATACCATCGCGCACACCAAACCATTTGTGGAAAGGCTTGTGCATGAGAGGCACGACCCTAAACGCATAATCAAAAACGCAGTGCTTTATTCGTCGGAATTACTGGATATACTCAAAATAATACCCAAAGATGCTTATGAAATTATAAAAAAGATAAAAATGGGAACCTTAAAGATCGAATTTGAGCATCAGGGTCTCTCAAAACTTATAACTGAAATGGATAAATCAAGCAATCGGCTTTCATTCAGTCTGGTTATCGCTGCCCTGATTATTGGCTCTTCACTTATTATTATAGCTAACAAAGGTCCATTGATATACGGATTTCCAGTGCTAGGTATTCTGGGATTTATTTTTGCAGGTATTCTTGGACTATGGTTGGCAGTAGGTATTTTGAGATCCGGGCGTTTATGAAAGTAAAAGTAAGCAGTTGGCAGTTGAAGGTTGACAATGGATGAATCAAAAATCCACAAATTGGATGAGCTTATTGAATCGTTCATAAACTACCTCATTGTTGAATGTGGTTTATCAAGGAACACCATTCTGAGCTACAGTCACGATCTGCAAGCATTCATAAAATTTCTGCTTTCAAAAAACATTTTGGATTTCCAAGACGTTCGTCCTGATACGATTACAAGTTTTATTATTTCAGAAAAACAGCGTAGTCTCTCTATTAATTCCATTACACGCGAGGTTGTGTCAATTCGCATGTTATTCAAATTCATGCTCTCAGAAAGGAAATTGCAGAGAAACCCGCTTGCTTCAATTGCCTCACCAAAGCTTTGGAAGAGATTGCCGGCAGTCATTCCTACATATAAAATTGATAAACTACTTTCAAACTCTGATATAAAAACAAAAATAGGGATACGAAATAATGCCATCCTCGAACTTTTATATGCAACAGGGGCAAGGGTGTCAGAGGTAGCGGCAATTCAAACAGACTGGATTAATCTTGAATATGGTTATATGAAATGTCGTGGTAAAGGATCAAAGGAGCGCATCGTGCCTCTTGGGACAAAGGCAATTGAGGCAATTCAGAATTATTTAAATACCGCCAGACCAAAGATAAAAAATAGCCAAAACAGTACTTACCTATTTCTTTCTAAGGGGGGAAAGCCGCTCAGGAGAGAAAACATCTGGGTCATTGTAAAGAATTGCGCTTTAAAAGCCGGTATTAAAGAACACATTTCCCCACATATGTTGAGACACTCATTCGCTACACATTTGCTGGAAAATGGTGCCGACCTGCGTTCAGTTCAGGAAATGCTAGGTCATGTCAATGTTTCAACCACTCAAATATATACCAATGTAAGCAAACAGCACCTCAAAGCCGTTCATAGGCAGTTCCATCCACGGGAATAAATAGCATTCCATTAATAATGAAATCCCCAAAAAAATCGCCTCTAATTTCTATCATTTTCAAATAAATTTTATTTTGTAATAAAGCGTCACAAAAGTCTTTCAAGGGTCTTTTATCATTAACAAAGCACCAGTTCGTAATCCATACTGCCAAGACCAATTTCCTGTGCGTAGTTAATTTGAATGGTGTAATCAATATTAGGCCAGGCGTCTTTAAAAAAGTCCTTCCCAATGCGCTCTTTTATAATATCCGTTGTTGCTTTTTCTATAGCAACAGGGTCTTTTGAGGCAAGTATGCCTATATCAGCTATATCAGGTTCAAAGGGCTTGTCCATACAGTCACAGTGTTTTGTGATATGTGTCAGGAAATTGAAAAAGACCATCTTCCCATGCTTTCCTTTCATAATAGCAAGACAATATTCGGCAACTTTTTTTTGAAGATTGACCGTGCTTTCATTCCAGGCAATCTTCACTGCACCAAACTGGCAAACGGCCAAACATTCACCACAACCGATACATATTTTGGAGTTGATGACGGCATAGTGCTCTTCTATCTTAATAGCGTCCACAGGACACCACCTGCCGCATACGCCACAGGCACTACACCGTTTTTTAAGGATTTGAGGAGTTACGCCAGAATGTTGTGCTAGTTTTCCACCGCGAGATGAAAGTCCCATCCCGATGTTCTTTAAAGTAGCGCCCATTCCTGCCATCAAATGCCCGGTTACATGGGCGATTGAAATAATGGTATTTGCTGCCCTGGCCACTCCTGACACATAAGCATATTTACACAATTTCTGGTTGATTTCCACCTGCGCATCATGTTCGCCAAAAAGGCCATCTCCAATGATAATGGGTGCTCCTACATTTTCGTAACCAAAGCCGTGTTCGTATGCATGTGAAATATGGTCAACGGCATTAGTACGACGACCTTCATACAATGTATTTGTTTCTATCAAAAATGGTTTGCCATTACATTCCTTTACCTTGTCCACGACTGCCTTCACAATAGGCGGCTTGAGATGTCCAATATTCCCTTTCTCACCAAAACTGGTTTTTACTGCGACCATATCATTTTTTATTATCGCATCTTTGAAATTTGCGAAATCAAATAACAGGCTGGTCTTTTGTGCAAGGGTAGAAGCGTCTTCGCCATTTTCTACCTTCATAAAGTAGACCTTACTCTTCATATTTTTCTCCATAATGTAGCGAATTTTTCTGTTTTTTCAGGCTTTTCTGTGGATATACAAATCAGCTACCCCTCCCTTGACGGAAGGGGTTAGGGGAGGGTGGTCAGTCTTTTTCCTTCACCCCCACCTAGCCTCCCCCATCAAGGTGGAGGAACTTATATAGTATAGCCTCTTTCCACACTATTTCCTGAAGAACCATTTTTCTTTAATCTGAGAGGATATTCAATAATGAATTGTGTAACTGTTGTTAAAACTGTTCCATGTGTCGTTTTAATTTTACTAAAGTTATTGTCCTTTGGCAAGCATCAGTAGGGATTCTTTTACTCTACCCCCTGGTTTGAATCCTTCAAGGTAATTTAATTATTTTCTCGAAACGAATGATTCAACAAAAAGAATGCAAAGGGTGAAGAACAAGAAGATTCCCCAAAGGGTTTTTTTGGCTTCGCCAAGGATTACTTCATGTCCTTTTCCGATAGATGAAGTTGTAATATTAAGATTTATACCACCCATTAGGGCAATAATCTCTTTTCGATCTATTTTATCCAAGTTGGATTCTATAGTGTCCACATTTACTGAAAAATAGAAGGGGAGTTGTGGATGTGGCTTCCCGTTGACTGTGATGGCATAAACTCCTGGAATATTTGTCTCGTTATATAAGAAAAGCTTTTCGTTATTAATAAGTTGTGGTTGCAAAATAGTTTTCCTGCTTTCCGGGTTTGTTATCTCAATATTGTTAACATCGTAAGGACAGGGAGACTGCCAGTTGCTTTTAACCATGATTTCATTTTGAATCTCTTCTGAAATATTTCCCGATAAATATTTGCATAATTGTTGCATCAATGGAAGAAAGAAAGGTTTTACGGGCATATCAGTCCAGTCTCTATCTATTGATGAGTTAAAAAGCACGCTTTTCCCACGTTCAATTTGCTTCTCAATAAGCGCTGGGGTACCATCGGAAAAGGAGAGTATGGTTTTACAATTTCCAAGTGATGTTGGATTGACATAAAATATTCGATAGAATTTTGCAGAAGACAATGTATTCATATTGGTTTCAGAGAGAATACGCAAGATAGGGTGCATGGATTCCGTAGTCTTTAAATTAAGAGGCTGTTCTTCTGATAGTGGACTATTACTGGAAAAAGTTCTCTGGGTATGAAGCAGGTAGGGCAGTAGCGTGCCGAATGAATTATTGTAATAATTAGCATCTACTTTATTGCCAAGTGAAAAAACAACAGAACAGCCTTCTTTTACAAACTTTTCAAGTTCCCGTATCTTTTCAGATGGTAAGGTTTCAACATTACATAAAAAGACGATGTTGAAATCAGTGAAATTAAAATTGTTAACTTCCTGGATGGAACAAATAATAGGTTTAATAGAAGATGTATGTTCGCGCCCTGGGTTTAATGCTTTCTCCAGATAAAATGTTTCACTTTCGTATATATTAGTTTTAGGGTCTCCGTCAATCAGCAGTGTGTTTAGATTGCGTGTTGTGTTTATAGTGAAATATCGTTTGTTATCTATGTTTAAATTGTCTCCGGAAATTTCAATCCAGCCTACATAGTCTTTTGTCTTTTCAACTTCCCGTTCAAAGCCTATAGAGGCAGGGTTAAAGCGAAATTCCTTTGTTTCCGACGTATTAGCTTCTATATTGAAAAATCCTTGAGTTACTTTTTTTTGATTAATAAATATACTTGCCAGGAGGTTTTTGACTCTTGTTGGTGAAAAATTAGACACTGTTACTTTGATACAACATTCTCCATTTCTCTCTGATATATCAAGTTGCGGTTCAATATGGGTAATGGCCATATTCTTGAGTTGCTTACCCTCCGACATGTCTGCTATATGGATGCTGGATACATTATTACGTAATTTTTCATTTCCACTTTTGAACCAATCCATGTCCCAACCATTTTGTGTAAGGTCTGTAAGTAAAAATATCCGTTTGACAGGCGATTTTGCGTTGATTAATATTTCCACTGCTGCCTCTAAAGTAGATGCAATATGAGTGGTAGTAAAATTGGGGTGTGATTTTTCTATAAAGTCTAAAAGATTTATTTTGTCATAATCTAGCTCTGGTAAGACTTGCGATTTGATACTTGAGCACGTAATAACGGCAGCGTCGTCATTTTTTGTTAAATTATTAATAATCTCTTTTGCAGCGTTCTTGGCAGATATAAAAAACGACTCATTGTGATTGTAATACTGCATACTGTACGAATCGTCTAATATAATAACGTTACTTGTTGGGATGTTTTCCCCTGAAACTCCACCGCTAAATGTTTTTATGAAGGGTTTGGCTAGTGCTATGGCAAGAAAGACTGGCAGGGAAGCCCTTAGAATTAAAAGGATCAGATGGCGAAGTTTAAATTTTATGGATATGCGTTTATTGGTCTGTAATATAAAGTCAATGGCTGCAAATTTATGCGAGACAGCTTTTTTTTTGTTTATAAGATGGATGATTATTGGGAGACTTGCGCCCAAAATACAAAATAGTAAAATAGGACTGAGAAAAGAGATCATGCAAACATTTTACCACTTATTTGTATTTCTTTAAATTGAAAAGACTAAAAACTGTAGCTTTTTGTGGCATTCCGTGTTTCAGTGGCGAATTCTTACATTTTGACATCACGTTTTGTGAAGAAGCCGTAAGGTGCTTTCTCTTCTTGTCAGAAACTTGATTAGAGCCTGATCCAGCGGTGTTGAAGAGTCAATAAGCCAGTAATCTATTTGATTTTCAAAACATACCTGTTTGAACTGTTCAATAAAGCGATTGATCTCGGAAATGTATAGGTCTTTAATGGACTTGGGTTCTGCAAGGATGCGCCTGTCGTCTTCCATAGATTCAAAAAAGGTAATTGTTTCGAAAGGAAACGTTAGTTCGTACGGGTCGAGTATATGAAATAAGATAACCTCGTTTTTCTTAAATTGGAAACATTTTAATTGATGGATTATTTTTTCTGTGTCGTCAAAGAAATCAGATATGATAATAATTAAAGAACGACGGCCGATCTTTTCGATAAATTCTTTTAGTATATTACTGATATTTGATTTACCAGCAGTCTTTAACTTGGTTAAGGCGTTAAGCAAGATATGTAAGTGAGTAAGACGAGACCTTGGAGGAATAAATTGTTGGACCTTGTCACTAAAGCTGATTAACCCTGCCATGTCGGATTGTTTTAATAATAAATAAGCCAATGATGCAGTAAGGGTGGTGGCATACTCAAACTTACTTATGCCTGTTGATTTATATCCCATTGACCCGCTGGTATCGAGAAATATGTAGCACTTGAGATTGGTTTCCTCTTCGAACTGCTTTATATAATATTTATCTGTTCTTGCATGTACCTTCCAATCAATATGTTTTATTTCATTTCCTGGAGAATATTCTTTATGTTCCAAAAATTCAATGCTGGAACCTTTGTATGGGCTTTTATGGATACCAGACAAAACACCGTCAATTACGAGTCTTGCACGTAACTCCATATTGGCGATTTTTGATAGTGTTATGGGATCAAAAGGGTTTTCAGACATAGAATTAACATTAGAGTTTATGATTCAAACTTCCAAACTTAAAACTTCAAAACTAATAAAATTGTTTTCGATGAACTTTAAGTCTCGGTAGCGTATGTTTTGCGTTAAGTGCGTTCCTTTATGGTATCAAGTAGTTGATCAATGATTTGCAAAGATGTTTTTCCTTCGGCTTCAGCGTGGAAATTGGTGATAATACGGTGTTGCAAGATGGGTTTGACGATTGCGCGAACGTCATTGCAGGTGGCTGCGTATCTGCCGTCGAGTAAGGCACGTGCCTTACCACCAAGGATGAGATATTGTGAGGCACGAGGACCTGCTCCCCAACTAATCCATTTTTTTATAAAGTCGGGGGAATTCGGTTCAATTGGTCTTGATGCACGAACTAATCTTATTGCATATTCGAGCACATAGTCAGCAACTGGAACCCGTGTAACTAAGTCTTGTAGATTTGTTATTTCTTCAGGGCTGAAAACCTTATTTGTGGATGGTTTAAAAGCAGATGTGGTTGTTCTTACAATTTCGATTTCTTCATCTTTAGTGGGATACTGGACATTAATTTGGAACATGAATCTATCCAATTGTGCCTCGGGTAATGGATATGTACCTTCCTGTTCGATGGGATTTTGAGTGGCGAAGACGATAAAAGGAAGATCTAAACTATATGTAGTGCCACTGGCTGTGACTTTATATTCCTGCATTGCCTGGAGCAGCGCTGCCTGTGTTTTTGGAGGTGTACGGTTTATTTCATCGGCTAGAAGAATGTTTGAGAAAATAGGGCCTTTTATAAATTTAAAAAATCTTTTTCCGGTGGCGTGGTCTTGTTCCAGTATATCCGTACCGGTAATATCAGCGGGCATTAGATCGGGTGTGAATTGAATACGATTAAATTTAAGATTTAAGACGTCTGCAAGGGTACTAACGAGAAGTGTTTTTGCAAGTCCCGGTACCCCAACAAAGAGACAGTGTCCTTTACAAAATAGGGCTATGAGGAGGGTGTCTATAACCTCTTCCTGACCTACGATGACCTTTGCAATTTCTTTTTTTATCTTATGGCGTCCATTGACTATCTTATCAATAGCCTGTAAATCCGTCTTTTCTAGTTCTGTCATAGTCATAACATAGAGCGGTATAGCCGCAATAAAAATGATTTAACCGTAAAAGTGTAAAGATCTCAAAGAAAAAATTTAAGCTGTTTGTGTCTATGAGGTTAATGAAAACTTACAAAAAAAGAGCGTCGGTGTCGAAGCTGCTCAGATAAGCCCAAAACTAAGCATGTCACTACCAAGGCTTTTCCCCGACACCAACGCTTAATTATCTTTTACCAGAAACTATACCATTTGTGAATTAAAATTTATTAATTTTTGGCATTTGCAATGGATAAGAAGGGACTCACTATCATATAACTTTGTATCGTTGTGTTTTTTTGAAATTGAAGGAGATGTTGGTGTCTCCTCATCATTTTTCCCATTTAAGTCAGTCATGATTTCTCTGCTATTAGATGCGGATGTATTTGTACTGTAATGTAACCTTGTTTGATAATGATTGATGTGCAATCGTCCGCTTAATAATAAGGCGAATGTTATATTTCTTGGTTTCGAATAAGTGTGAATAGGATATTGTTCTGAGCTTGTCAACGACCCGGCTTCGAAATCCCATAATCTATAGACAATTTTACCTGTAGAAGTATCTGAAAATTTTACAGTCAAAGGAGCTGTCCCCTTTTGTATTGAAGCTTCAAAAGAAGTTGTTGTGGGTTTGCCTGTTTCTTTAGAAAAGGATTGAGTTTCTTCAGGTATTACATGAGAGATACTTAATATTTGTGGGGTGTTTTGCTCTTGTATCTCATTAATAGGCTTTGTTTTTGATTGAGGTGGAGGGTCAGCTGTATTCTCTGCATTAAATATCCATTTAAGTGCACCATTTGAACCCATAGCATAAAGTGTTTTTTCTGAGCTAAAGTACAATGTATCATCAGAACTTATTATAACTCCATTGTTAATCTTATCTGCTAATTGAATGTACCATTTTGTATTTACATTATGATCAATTGCGGAAAGTTTACCATCGTGAGATATGATATAAATATTGCCATTTTTATCTAATACAGAGGTGAATGAAATAGGGGTATCGTTTTGCTGAACAGTCTCAGTAGTTTTTGCTATTTTATTTTTTTCCTGGCAATAACTTTTTTGAATGACAAAGATGGAAAAAATTGTTGTAAGGAATAAAGCGTATGTAATTGGACGATCATAAGTCAGAATACATAATATCTTTTTTAAGAAACGTTTTACGCTCATAATATTCCTTTAAAAGTGGAAGTAGATTAGAGTGATTTAAAGGATACTATAACGGTAATCTAGATAAATTCAAGTAATTTTTTATGGTGACGTATGGGCATGTTCTCTCTTTAATATTTCTCTTTTCAATAGCATGGACATGGTCTTTGCGCTTCGCTCGGGAGATGGATAGACGGGGAACTTGCGTTCTTCAAATAATTGTTTAATTTTTGTAGTAAATGTTCCACCTACTGTGCAGATTACAGCTGGTTTTCCTGATAATTTCATCGTATCAGCGACGTGATCGACCACCTTTTCCGTCATCCCCTGTGGGGCCATAAGTGGTATGATAATAGCAGCATCATATTCGTCACTTTCGACCATGCATGTATTTAGGGCAGTGTAATAATCTTTATCGCATGCACTTCCTGTTAAATCAATTGGATTGTTAACTACATAGAATCTTGAGAAACTATTTCTTAACTTTTCTTTTAACTGAGGTGAAGGCGGTGGAACCTCTAAGCCATTTTCTGAACAGTGATCGGCTACAATTACGCCAAAGCCGCCGCCGTTTGTAACAATTAGAATTCGATTAGTTTTTGGTGGATTTTGCATCGTAAGGGCTTTAACACCATCAATAAATTCCTCCAGGCCATTTGCCTCAATTATGCCTGATTTTAAAAATGCTGCTTTATAGATTTCATATTTTCCTGCGATAGCGCCTGTATGAGATTTAGCTGCGGCAATACCAGCAGCTCCCTTTCCAACCTTTAATGCAACAATTGGTTTTTTCTTTGAACATGCCTTAGCTGCTTCAATAAATTGTCGTCCCTGATCAACCGATTCCATATATATAGCAATAACTTTTGTATGAATATCGTCTGCTAAAAATGGTAAGAGGGTAGATTCTCCTATATCCATTCTATTTCCATAATTTACCATCTTGGCTATGCCTAACCCTTCCTGTGCTGCTAAGTCTAATAGGGCAATAGCAAAGGCGCCGCTTTGAGAGAGGATTGATAACGGACCTTTTTTGGGTTTGCTCACCCTTTCCCACGGTAAGAATGAGGTAGTGAAATTTGTATAATTATCCAAAACACCAAGGCAGTTAGGGCCCAGTATTCTGATGTTATTTTCAATTGCAACCTGTTTGATCTTTTCTTCCATTTCAATACCTTCCTCACCCATTTCTCGAAAACCAGCGCTGATAATTATGGAATGTTGAATTTTTTTCAGAGCTTGCTGCTTCAATACATCCAATACAGATGGGGCGGGTATAGCAATTACGGTTAGTGCAACTTCATCTTGAATATCGAGTAATGATGAAAAGCATCGGAAACCAAAGACATCCGTGTATTTTGGATTTACAGGGTATATTTTACCATTAAATCCCATGCCAATAAGGTTTTTTAATATGATACCAGGCAGGCTGCCTGGTTTTTCCGTGGCACCTATAATGGCAACAGAGGTCGGATTAAAAAAAGTTTCCATTTGGA
>Ga0154328_1123_pt1 | contig 21302 bp, 21 predicted proteins | sample RifGroA2_FD_115856 | JGI IMG/M metagenome (GOLD analysis project Ga0154328, IMG submission 115856) | Planctomycetes bacterium GWA2_39_15
CTGGCTGTCTATTGCCTCTAAAACGGCTCCATTTATTTCATCCCGAATACTTTCATACTGCCGCCTCAAATCCAGAGAAGTTATTTTCACTGATGTTGTAATTCGTAAGTTTGCCAAGCTCTTATATTTGCATCTATCCATCACATTATATTTTTATGGTATAAATTTGTCAACAAAAAAGAATTTTGAAAAAAGAATAAAAGAAACATTAGGGAATGTTCTATATATCAATTTACGGGTTTCTTTTATCGAAATAGGCATATCATGCAAATCATAATTATACACTATTTCTTATCTTTCCATAGATTAGGGAAAAACTTTTCTATAAATTTATCAACGATATTAATTTGAAGGCCTGCTGCTTTTAGTACCTTTTCTATTATTGCAACGATGAGTACAACCGGTAACATCTGTGTTGCGATGGCAATCTTCAAAAAGCCACAGTTAAGCTTACGGATAGATGCAAAATTGTTAGGAATAAGCGGTGGTAAAATTGTATATTCTATCAGATAAAAAAAACTTGCAGGGAGTGCAGTAAATACAGTTAAGATTTGAAAGAGAATATGTACTTTTTTATTTTTTTCTATTAGGTCTCTTAAAGAACCCTTTGCCGAATATATGTTCTGTTTATTTGAGGTTACTCCTTCTATAAGCCATTCGATATGTATATAAGAAATAATATACGCTGTTATTTTCGTGACATCCGCTATAGGTCTAATCTGGCTACCGTTTTCGTTATAAATTGTCTTAATTTTCACAAACCGGATATTTACACCCATATCCCCTGCCTTCATTAACAATTCTGTTTCTGTAGCGTATCTTTCTGTCACTAAGCGCAGCTTTTTTATAATAGATAAAAGGTACAACCTGAAGCCACATTGCGTATCCTCTAAAAATTGATTAGCAACAAGGGAGACATAAAATCGGGCTATATACATAGAATTGTATCGATCCCTTGGTATCTTTTCTTTCTCATGCATCCTCGAGCCAACAATGATATCATTCGGATACATGGTATGTGCTGTAATAAACTGTGGTATATCTTTAGGGTCATGTTGTCCATCAGCATCCATAGCTATTACAGCATGGTAACCTTCTTTAATGGCTTTCTGAAAAAGTAACTTTAAAGCATTCCCTTTCCCTTTATTCTTCTCTATAACTATGATTTCTGCACCTGCTTTAGATGCAACAATTGCTGTATCGTCCGTAGAACCATCATCAGCAACGGTAACCTTAGAGACATACTTCAATGCACCACGAACTACATCGTTTATGGTACTTGATGCATTATATGCAGGAATTATAACACAGATATCAGAAGTCAACAGTAATCCCCCCCTTAGTAAGTATAGCTGCTGCAGCCTTAGCGCCTGAATACGCCGCAGCCAATATGCCGCCCCCCATATCTCCCCAATGTCCTGCTACAAAAAAATTTTCTATTCCATGATTACGTACATTTCTAAAACCTGGAACTTGTTTCCACCCAAATGCAGACCCGTAATGATTACCCGTATGCTGCTGTAGCGTATTTGGTGTCGCAGCGTCAAGTACCACGATTTTCTCTTTTAATCCGGGAAGTATACGTTCAGTTTTTTTAATAGTTGTATCTATACATTGCGCCTTGTCTAATGTTTCATCATACACTTGAACCATTTCATGCAATACTACTGTATGGCTTCCAGCCGGCGCGCGGGTTTTATCTTCAATACTCGCAATAGTTATTCCTATCGTTGCGTCTTCCTGATATATTCTAGCCGGCTGAAAATAACTTTCCATACTATATGAAGGAAAATAACCAATACTGGAATGCCGCTCAATATCCCCTTTAATCCCGGCATACAGAATAAAAAAAGATGTTGAAACACCTACATTTTTTAACATATATTCGGCAAAATATCCATATTTACCACCTAATAAATTATTGAACGTATGAACAAAGTCCACATTCGATATAATGTTTTTCGAAGTATATTCATCGCTGTTTTCACATCGAATTCCACAGCATTTGCCGTTTTTCAGAAGGATTTTTTGCGCGCCGTTACCGAAAATTATTTTTCCTCCTTTATTACCGATTCCATCAGCAAGCGCATCAGCCAGTTTTTGTGAACCTCCAACAGGTCTATACGCCCCAAATTTAAAATAGCTCAACATCATAATGGCCATTGTAAACGCAGAGGCTTTAGAGGGGGGAAGTCCAATAAAGGTGCATCTGTCTGATAGAATGGATTTTAGTCTGGAATCTGTGAAGAATTCGTTGAGCAACTGTAGATATGAAATATTCCCGAGGCGTGCCATCAGAGCGCCTACCTTATTGAATTCACCTTTGCTCAACAGCATGTTTATTGCCGTTTGGATTTCAGTGTATACATCCTCTAACAATTTGAAAAAGCTCGCAAGAGCAGCGCCCTCTGAAGGGAAAAGCGACAACAGTCTTTTTTTATAGGCATTCACATCCGAATCAACAATAACCTTCGTATCCGGAAAGATGCTCATTCGTATAGGATCAACCCGCACAAAATGTACCTGACTATCAACACCGAGAAGCTTTAAAACATTGTTTATCAATCCACCATTTTCAACACCCGAAAAGCAATCGACAGCGGAATCAAAGATAAAGTCGCCTCTCTTAAACGACGTAAGATACCCGCCAGGAGTTACATTCTTTTCTACAAGGAGTATTTTTAAGCCTCTCGATACCAGAATCCCGGCGCTTATGAGACCGCCAATACCGCTCCCGATAACTATTACATCATAGTCTGGCATGGCAAAGTCTTTTCCCTTTAAGGTTGATAATTGCAGGTAAAATAATGAGCGCCGTGAAAGCGCAGGTAATAGCGCCGATACTAAGAACAAGACCTATCGTAGCAATCCCAATGAATTTTGCAGTAATCAGGCTTCCACAACCGGCTACGGTTGTCGCGGCACACATAATCACGTTTTTCCCACTAATTCGAAGGGCGTTGCCGACATCCATTGTATCCTCCATCAGATACGCCTGTATAACGTATATGCCATAATCAACTCCTAATCCAAAGATGAGAGCAATCGCACTGATATTAAAAACATTAAAGGAAATGTTTGCATACCCCATTACTCCCACAGTAAACACAAATCCAAGTGTCACAGGTAGCATAACCAAAACGACTACCAGAAATTTTCTAAAATACCAATAGATAATAATGAGATTTAGCAAAATTGTTAATACGGTTGCAATTCCACTATTCCAGATAATAGATGATTGTATTTCGTTAAAAAGAATAGGCTTACCTACGAGTACCCAATTTCCACCTTTTGATGTAATATATTTCTGTATTGTATCCACTGTCTGTTTATCCCATCCTTTTGTTGTTGGATAAAGATACGCAACGATTGATAAATCACGCTTATTATAAAAATGAGATACATTGGGAATTGACATTGCTTCAAGTTCGTCAAATCCTATAGGCTTGATAGTATTAAGTGTAGTTACTGTCTCGTGTAAATATTTTTTAATATAATCTTTTTCAAACACAAAACCATTTTTTTCAAGGGCAGATATAAGTACTTTTTCTAAAGAATCTACTCTTAATACACTGTCATGTCCAATTTTTCTGAATGTATTCACATTTATTAATTGATCCGATGGCTTAGGCATAAATGTATTTAACGAACTATAATCCTCAATTATCTTAGCGTGTTTCCACCGAGTAGAAACAGTTTCCAGTTCATCAAAGGCGCGGCTGAGGTCTTCTTTGTTATTTGATTTAATTATAATATTCAGAGGTTCTCCTTTTTTCCCTATTTTTTCACTCAATTTCTTACCTGAGAGAATAGCAGGACTATCCACGGGCGCAAGCGAATCTGGATTATTGTTAAATTTTAATTTAGATATTCCGAATCCTGCCAAACAAACTAAAATGGTGCTCAATGTAAGAATATATTTCGGTTTCCCTATGAGAAAATTGGTAAAATTCCCGCCTCCGTAAAAGAACTTTCTCCCATATTGTATTCGTTGTAAACCAGACTTACTGATCCACACAAGAAGTGCATTCATAAAAAACAAATTGCACATCATACTCAAAATAACACCTATTCCGGAAACTACTCCAAGCTCAAACAATCCTTTAAATTCTGTTACAAGGATACAGAAAAAAGATAGAGAAGTTGTCAAAGCCGACAAGATTATAGCCGGGCCTGTTTTCATAAGAGTTACTTCTAATGCCACATATGGATTATCATGTTTTTTAAATTCATCGCAATATCTTTTTACCATATGCAAAGAATAATCCACGTAAATATCAATAAGTATTGCCACAACAGCGCTAGTTACAATATTTAAACTTCCAAAAATGATATAAGCGAATGCTAACGTCATGGTAAGAGATGCTAACATAGTTAATCCGATTATGGAAAGAATCTTTATTCTCACCCTATACGCCAGCATTATAAGCAATCCAATAACAATAATAGAGAGTGCAGAAGATACTGTAACATCATGTTTAATAATCTGACGAATATCTTCCGCAATTGCATGTCCTCCTGTTATCCCTATTTTTACACCAGGAGGATTGCCACACTCTTGAAATGCTGAGAATATGATACTATCCATTTCTTTTTTTAACTTCTTTACGAAAGCCATATCTCTGCCCTTACCTGTGGGTTTAGCAAGAAGGAGAGCAGCAGAATGATCTTTCGTGAAATAATATCCCATGCTCAAATCTAATTTGCTCGTCTGATACTGTTTTAACAAACTAGCTCTCAGAATAGTATGTAAATTGAGTGGATCTCTTGCAATCATTTCACAATCAAAAGGAGAACTAAGAGGCGAAACGAGCTTTTCACGGTTTATCTTGACTTGCTGTTTAATTCCTAGTGGGGTTAATCTTTTTTTAAGAAATTTTATCCCATTTTCATCAAGAAAGAGTGGTAAATACTTTACAAATACTTCGTTCTTATACTTTAGTGGACTGTAATCAACGTATTCAATTAGGGGTGATTCGGAAAGATTCTTGGCAATATTTTCAATAAGGTCTATGTTTTCACTAATTCTATTATCTTCCGATTCCACTATAAATATAATGTTATCCATGGTCCCATATTTTTCTATAAAATCCTTGTATTGAGCAACCGTTTTATTATCGGAAGGGAGCACGTCTAAAACATCGGATTCAATTTTCATATGAAAAATAGTATAGAATGAGGCAATAATCAAAATGGAAAAGACGATAACTATTTTTTTATAGTGCAGGAAAATAACAAATGCAACTTTTCTTAGAAGATATTCTAATTTCATACTTTTCGTCTTACAGTGCCGGAGTCTTTTCTTTCTTATTTGAAAGCTAAAATGGTCTTACTTATCCCAGGTAAGAGAAATTTTCTAGCACTTATTGCAAAGAGAAATTTGGAAAAACTTCCCGAAACCAAAGAAACAACCATCTCAAAAACATTGACAGGAATCGTCGGGCTTCCGGGTGTTACACTGACAGTGGAAAACCCTGATTTTTTCAGGAGTCGAGTTATTGTTTGTGGTGAATAATCAAATAAATGATAGGGAATATCATAAAGATTATTCTTTATTCTGAAAAATGAAAGAAATCGGATAATCGGTGTTGTGTGTGGAACTCGCAAGACAAGAATCCCGCAGGGTTTTAGCATTTTGAAAATATTTTTGAGGGCATGAAGTGGATTTGTCACATGTTCTAACACATAAAATGCCGTTACGGCATCAAAATATTCGTCGGGAAATGATACGTCATCTATGGATGTTTCAAAGACATCCAGTCCTTTTTCCTTTGCATAGAGCAATACTTTAGGAGAGAGATCGATTCCACACACAGACCATCCTTGACGTTTCATTATTTCGATAAAGTGTCCGTAACCACACCCGATATCAAGCAGTTTTCCCTTGCCTGGAAGCACCTTGTTCAAAAACAATAAAACCTCCTTAAAGTTTTTCCCCATAAGCTTTGCCCAATCGTTTACGTCTTTGCCGTTTCTCTGATGATATTCAGCATAGAGACGCTTTAGGGTCTCGTTGTCTGGTCTGGGATTCACATAAACAAGACCGCAATTCTTACATTGTACAACCTTATAACCATTTTGTGTTGTAACAAGAAAAGTATCATCGGTATTGCAGATATTACAATTGACGTATTTCATAGAAACATGCATATCAACTTAAGGAAAGGGATATCTCTGCTTCTGAAACTACTTCACCCTTTACATATACAACAGCCTCAAAAACGTATAGAGGATGAAAACTCTGGACTAAGGAGGAGTTTATAATAAGTTGATCACCAGGGATAACTTTTCTTTTAAATTTGGCATTATTTATCCTGCTGAGATACATGATTGTTGGCTTTTCACCGCAGATTATCAACCCAGACGTCTGCACCATTGCCTCAATAATCAGGACACCGGGCATTATCGGATTTTCTTTGAAATGACCATTAAAAAACTCCTCATTAATAGTCACATTCTTAAGGCACACAATCCGTTTGCCTTTGTCAAATTCAATTATTTTATCAATGAGGATAAAGGGATAAGAATGGGGCAGTATGGTTCTCGGAGATGGGTATGAAACTGTCATCTTTTTTCTTCTATATACCGTGCTATTGACCCTACTGTGGTAAATATTTTTTCGGCGACTTCTCTATCCAGTATTTCAACACCGAATGCCTTCTTGATGCCGACAATAAGTTCCAGCACATCAATAGAATCGAGACCCAGGCTGTTTAGACCAAACAACGGAGTATCCTCTGTTATTCCCTCCGCTTTCACCTTAAGTTTTAATCTGGTTATCAGCAAGTCCTTCAGTTTTTGAATAGTATCAGACATCAGTACAATCCTCCTGTAACGCAAATGGTTTCTCCTGTAATGTAGGCGGCATCTTGTGATGCAAGAAATTTAACTACAGATGCCACTTCGTCCGGCTTACCAAATCTTTTCATAGGGATAGCGTTGAGAAAATTATTTTTTATCTTTTCATTGAGTGAATCAACAATTTCGGTCTCTATCACCCCAGGGGCAACTGCATTCACCCTTATATTAAAAGGAGCAAGTTCCTTCGAGAGTGCCTTTGTAAAGGCAATTACACCACCTTTAGCTGCAGAATAATTTACCTGACCAGGCAAGCCGGTAATTCCGCTTAGAGAAGCAATATTAATTATTACACCGCTTTTTTGGCTAATCATTGGTTCTGATACGGCTTTTGAGCAATTGAAAACACCGTTCAAGTTAATACTAATAACATCGTTCCAATCTTTCTCAGACATAAGCATTAAAAAACCATCTCTGACAATACCAGCATTATTTACAACGATATCTATCTTTCCGTACTTTTCCACGATGTTGTTAATCATTTGTTTTACCTGCCTATAATCCGATACATCAGCCTGTTCAATAGAAATTGTGGTATTTCCCGGTAATAACTCTTCCAGTACCGTTTTTGCAATATCAAGTGATTTGTTAAAATTTATGATAACCGCATCCCCATTTGCAGCAAAAGCTGTAGATATTGCCTTTCCTATGCCCTTATTCCCACCTGTAACTAGAACAACCCTTTGAGTACTCATTTTCACGTGACTCTATTATCTTATGAGAGCATATCCCATAATGGGCCTTTCTTACCCATTTTCCTAAGTAGTGCCAAAATATTTGTATCGCATCTTATATCAAGCCCGGGTACGATCCAGTTTTGATGTTTCTTTGCATGTTCAGAAATATTTTGTAATATGGTATCGGTATCTATCTTCGGTGTTAAATAAAACGTAGGTTCAAGCAAATTCCTATCTTTTCTGATTACACCATCCTCTATAGCCTTGCTATGGAGCCATGTGTTTGGATATATACGCAACCCCAGTAATGCAATAACCGCCGTTGGCTTAATTTTTTCGAAAAAGGCAAATGTTTCTTTCATCGTCGAATAGTCTTCTTCAGGCCCACCAAGAATAATATAATGGGCATTGGGAAAATCAATTTCCATGCAACATTCAGCTGCATATGCGATATCATCGAGAGTAAAGGGTTTGCCTAGCCCTTTCAAGGTTTTTTCAGAACCTGCATCGGAACCAAATTCAATTCCTTTACAGCCGGCCATTTTCATAAGAGCGGCAAGTTTTGGTGTCATACCCTTTGGTGTTGCAAAACATGTCCAGTTTATCTTTAGATCATTTCTCACAATCTCTTCACATATTGCAACAGCATGTTCCTCAGGAAAGTTAAAAATATCATCAACAAAGAAGACATAATCAATATCATAATTAACCTTCATCTCTTCTAGCTCTTCCACTACATCTGCAGGTTCTCTTAATCTCAATTTATTGCCCTCAATGCATGGATATGTACAATAAGTACACTTAAACGGACACCCCCTCTTTGATTGTATATTTGCCATGCCTCCAAGTTCAAAATACGTTCTATTACTTAAAAGGGATCTATCAGGCCGATTATTAATTTGAGTATATGCCATGCCATTATAGTTAAACGTACCGTCTTTTATGTAACAGAGACTTTGAATATCATAAACATATCCGCCATTTTCAATGGCATCTACGAACAGAGCGAATGCTGTTTCGCCTTCGCCTACAATGCCTGTTTCCAATTCGAGATATCTTAAAACTTCTTCAGGAAAGATAGAGAAACCGGAGCCGCCAACCACCAAGGGAACCGATGTGTGCTTTTTAATGAAATCTACAATATGCCTGATCCTTGGCATATAGAAAATACTTTTATTATAGATGAGATTATCGATATTCCTTATGGATATGCCAATAACATCCGGGTCGAAATCTTTCAGGGCATCCGTAATCACAGAGCAACCATCTTCTACAAAACAAAGATCAATAAGTCTAATATCATGTCTTTTGCTTCGTAATGCCTGTGCAATATATGCGGCGCCAATTGGCGCTACAGGATATGGATACTTCTCGTTATTGACAGAGACGAGCAGAACTTTCATTCAGTACCTTTTTTGAAGCGCCAGCATGTTGGGTCAGACGATAGATAATTACCGGTAATCTGATACGCATTTCCTCTGCACCCATAACATTTATACCGATCCTCACATGTTTTACAAGGACCTTCGATTTTTTCGTAGATATTTCTGAGATTTGTAATTACATGACTGCTTTCAAGGATATCTTTCAGAGGTTTTTCCCTGATATTTCCAATAGGCATATCTATGCCTGGACAAGGCTGTATGTATCCCTGGGAATTAATAAGGCAACTGTAAAAATGGCGTTTGCACGAAAAAGCTGCGATGGTTGGACGCGACCTCCATACAATACCAAGCCTTTCCCTGTCGATCGCTTCTAAACGTTCAAATATCGCTTTGACTTCAGATATAGACACATTCAGGCCAGCATTTTCTTTTGCCCTTCCCTGGTATGTTAATATTTCAAAATAAGGAATAATGCGATTTTCTCTAGCCCATGTCCACATAGATGGAAGTTCAGCCATATTCTGTTTACATATAACAGTCTGTATTCCTAACGACACCTTTCCATTAGGATACCCGGCATCCATCAAAAATTTTAATCCCTTTCTTATATTCTTAAAAACACCTCTTACACCTGCAAGCATGTCCTGAACTTCGGATTTCATACTATTGCTTTTAATAATTACGGTGACCCCTTTTTTAAAGAGAAATTGAGCTATTTCTCTGGTAACGAGAGTGCCATTGGTAAAAAGTACCTGTTGTAATCCAAGCGAATTTATATAATCTACTATATCTCTTACTCCGCTATATATCAGCGGTTCACCTCCTCCTAAAAGTATTATTTTCCTAGCTCCCAGTTCCCTGGCCTGGTAAATAACTGACTTTAATTCATCAAGACTCAGCTCATTCTCAACAGGCTCTCCAGCGCTTGAGTAACAATAAAGACATCTGAGATTACATTTCTTTGTAAACTCCAGTTCTATGGAAAGCAATCCTTTTTTATCAAGGCATTCTGCAATTTCATCGTCTGCAAAACCAAGTTTGTAAACCATATCAGCACTGTTACTCATACAATTTAAACCTCCTGTCCTTGAAAGTAATAGCCTTCCGACTCCCCCCTTCGAAAAGTCTTTTTTCTATCTCCATTGGATGTATAATTTCCACCTCAGGTGTTACCCTGGCCTTTGCCCGAAGCATATCATTTAATGATGTTAAAAAATCACCGTTGTTGTAATAAGAACCCACCCTTAAGACTATGTGGTCTGTCTGGTCGTCGCCTGTATATGCCTCTATTTGATAATTAACCACACCCTTCACTCCAATAAGCGCATTTTCAATTGTTTGCGGATACAGGGTAACACCTCTAACCTTCAGCTTGTGATGTTTTCTCCCAAGAATTGGACCGATAAGCACAGAACTTCTTCCACACAGACAGGGTTTTGATATTTTAAAAGTTATATCGCCTGTTTTATACCTTATTAATGGCATTCCTTCTATCTGAAATGGCGTTAGAACTAATTCTCCAACCTCACCGTCAGAAAGTGTGTTGCCATTAGCATCCACTATCTCTACTAGAACAAGGTCTGGGTGGCTATGAAGTCCATGGTGAAACTCACATTCACAAAATGATACCTGTCCCTCTGTAATTCCGTATGTAGAGTAGCACATTTTACCAAACGCATCTTCAATTAAGCTCCCGAGAGGATTTGCGCTGAAATCTGCATTCCTGATACTTTCACCAATGAGGACAATCTTTTCTATACCAAGATCTTTCAAATATGCACCATTTTCTCCAGAACGGCACAGTTTTTGGGCTATAAATGAAGGTACTGCAACAATTCCCGTGGGTTTTAATTCCTTGATAAGATCAAAATGCCTGATTATATTCTGAGGCCCTATCCTCACAACAGAAGCCCCCAGCTTTATAAGTCCTCTGTAATAGGCTATCCCAGCAATAAAGAGATTGTCACAGGTAACAGCTATATGGAATATATCTCCCCTTTTTACACCCGTATAACTAAAACTCCTCCCTTCGTTGCATGCAAGTCTCTCCAGATCGTTATGTGAAAGCGCTATAAATACGGGATCACCCGTTGTACCCGTAGTGGAAACTATTTCTGCAATATTCTGCCTTGTAATTGCAAGAAACGCCCAATTATCCTCTTGAATATTTTCCTTATTTGTAAAAGGTAGCTTTTGGATATCTTCTATGCCTTTTATGTGTGATGGGAGCAAGCCAAGACTGTCAAATCTTCTCCTGTAATATGAAGAATTGTCGTAAGCATACCGGATAGTTTCGATCAGTAATTCTTCCTGGATACTTTTTATTGCGCCCCCAGAAATCATATCGGTTGAATCAAAATTCTTCATACATTATTCCCATGAGTAGTTATATATCTTTGATCCCCGTTTCTCAGCATTGCCTGCTTCCTCAAGTAGAAAAAACTCTGCCATATACCGGCCATCTTTTATAGTCAGGTTTTTATCTTGTAATCTGATTCCTCCTGCAATTGCCATACTGGTGTGTTTTCCATCAATGCACTCGACCGCATATTCCATGACATTCCTGTGCGTATTTTTAATGGGGACTGTTATACTCTCGCCTCTTATGTCAAAGGCAATGGTTACCTGCGCTGCCAGTGAATTAGGAGTAGTGTATGGAAAAAGCAATGGACTTGCTCCAAGGATACCCTCTTTCAGGATACCATTGAAATACTCATCCTTAATATCTTCTACAGAATCATCCACACCTAAAAAAAGACTGATGTCGTTATTCCCGACAGGAATATTAATTTTAGCCTCATCTAGCATAATACCGATGGAAACAACCGTCAATTGCACCAAACTATTAACGAATCGCATTTGTCTGACCATATCTTTAACTCTAGTCATTGCATATTCTATGTCGGCGCTGCTAATTTTAATTATTCCCGTGATTACTGGTCTCATGTTTTACCAAATATGATTGCAGAATTTTGTCCTCCAAAACCGGCTGATAGTGACATTGCTATGTTCACAATATGATGTCTTGCTATATTCGGGACATAATCAAGATCACATTCAGCGTCTCTTTCATTAAAATTGATTGTAGGATGGACTATTTTGTTTTTAATGGAAAGGAGACAGCATATTGCCTCTATTGCACCAGCAGCACCAAAAGAATGCCCCAACATAGATTTAGTTGAACTTATAGGAATATCGTATGCGGCTTTTCCAAATACTTTTTTAATGGCTTTTGTTTCCATCAGGTCATTGTATACAGTACCGGTACCGTGGGCATTAATATAATTGATTTCACGTGGTTTTAGATTGTGCTCAGAAATTGCTTGATTCATGGCATCAGCAAGTCCACGACCCTCCCTATGAGGGCCCGTCAGGTGATTGGCATCAGCTCTTGAGGCATAGCCCATTACCTTTCCATATACTTTTGCCCCTCTGTGACTGGCGTGCTTTTCAGATTCAAGTACAACAAATGCTGCACCCTCGCCAGGAGCAAGACCTGTCCTGTTTTTATCAAAAGGTCTGACCTTTTCCTCTGTTATAGCCTGAAGGATATGAAATCCTATAATAGCAAAATCGCTAAGTACGTCAATCCCGCCAGCAATCATAAGGTCTGCTTTACCAGCCATTATCTTCCTTGCTGCTATTCCTATTGCATCGGTGCCAGAAGCGCAAGCTGTGGAAATAGTAATACTGGGTCCGTTCAGATTATATTTAGCAGCAAGATATGAGGTTACATACGAAAGCGACTCTCTTTCGTAATCATAGATTGTTTTTTGTTTTTTGCTTTCTATCAATCGTTTTTCCTTTACAAGCACATTTCCAAGTACTGTTCCGATTGAAAGACCGGCGTTTTGACATTCCCGAAGATTCGCGTCCTTCATCGCCATACACAGCGCCTTTTCTGCAATAAATTGCAGCTTGTTTTCAAGACTTATATCGTCTGCGAAAGAGGATTGGTCAATGCCTGCCATAAGCCATTTCCTACCAGTGTCGAGCATTGGCAGTGACATCCTTTTAATGGCATCCTCACCCGAACACAATGCATTCCAAAAGTCATCAACTTTCATAAAAGGTTTTAAAGGGGTAACAATACCGACGCCGCTTACAACCACGCCTTCTTTCAAGTTTTTCATGGTTTATCAAGCCGCCATATAGAAGCGTTCAGCATTACCGTGTCGATGCGATACCCAATTGCCTTAAAAAGATTTAAAGAGTTATGCGCATGGTAAAACCCATACCACCCTTCACAGACACTTTCAGAAAAATCATGACAAAGAGTGCCTCTTCTTACGAAAGGATCCTTTACAAATTTCCTCTCTACGTCGGGATAACTGCGGGTCAAAATTCCAAGAATGCCTTTAGATTTTAATACTCTGAATATGTCTCTATAAACATAATCTCTCGAATCCTCAGGAATATAAGGGTCAGCACACGTAAAAAATACTATGTCAAAGGTACCGCCGTTGAAAGGCAAGGGAGTTCCAAATCCTTTCCATAATTCAGATTTAATCCATTTTACGGACTTGGGATTTACTATTCTGTGGGATGCTTGACTCTGAAAGATGTCTTTGAAATCCAATGCTGTTACCTTTATATTGTACTGTTCCTGCATTTGAAGGATATCAAAACCCGGGCCGTAACATAGGGCAAGGACATTCGCATTATCATCCCTTCCGGAAAACAATAGATTTATGAGGACAGAACGAGCAAATCTAAATTCGGTGTTACCAAGGAATTCCTCCCAAATCTCGGTTGAATTGCTGTCAAAACTATAAAGAGGTGGGTTACCATTCAAAAACTTATCGGCGTATATTATGCACTTTTCAAAAAAATCTACCTGTCCTTTAAAAGTGTCTTTTGCTACCTTGAATTCATCCGTTGATAGTTTTGTTTCTATGCTCTTTCCCTCTATCCACAAATAAAACTCATTGTTCTTCTCCAGATATTCACACTCGTGTAATAGATCAATAATTGCTTTTGCCATTCTGAGTCGTACTCTATCTTGCAGCTTATAACCAAGTTTTTGCCGGAATGCCTCAATAGCCTCCTCAATGGTGAAACGCCGCATAGATTGAAGAAGTTTAGAAATACCCTCTTCGTCTATAAAACGTATAAGCCGATCTGTGAGAAACATCTGAGTGAGTGATTGACTTAACAGCGACTTTATATTTGGAGAATCTACATTCATATACTTACTCTCTTCATAACTTATAAGTACTTCGATAAAATAATTGCAGAGGCAATACCGGATTCTTCTGTAGAGTATACCAGTACATTCCTCAGATAATCAGGCAATAAAACTTTATTCTTGATAATGGCTTTCGGTATTGCACCATTCTTAATAGCAAGAGAAGATAGTATTATATGCCACATTACCGTAAGTGAAAATGCATTTCCCGCAAGAGGTATTATGCATCCAGCAGGTATATCATTCAGACATAATTTATCCGGTATATAAGAATCCGTCATTACCAGATCAATATCTTTTAAGCTTATATTTGCCTTTGCCAAACATTGATTGATTACATCATACAATGCAATATCAGGATTTGAAGGATTAAATTGGGATGCCGTACTTGATATATAACAATAGGGAGTCGTCTCCGTTATTTTTCCCTCTTTTTCAATCAACAGCGCTCCTGAGCCTTCCGATAGTGTATTTATTCCCAATCGTGAATAACAGTACAATGAAAGTTCATTAAGTTCATCCGAAGAAACAACGATTGACTTATCAACTTCTCCGGTTCTCAACATCTGGGATGCAAGCATTACTGCCTTTAGCGCAGTTGTTGCACCGCCAACGAGTGTATACACCGGACCTTTAATGTCAAAGCCGATGGATACATTACCAGCAGGGGCGTTTAGCACTGAATCTGAAAAATGTATTGGGCTTATATTGTCAGCACCATCCATCACAAGTGCCCTGTGGAATACTTGTGCGTAATTTAATGCACCGTGAGTTATTCCTGCAACCAGTGCAGTATCTTTATCATTCAAGGTCTTGACACCTGCATCGCTTATTGCAAGGTTTACCGCGACAAGTGTGTATTTTGATATATCCGCAGCACGTCTAAACCGGCCATCGCTTATATATACATCAAAATTAAAATCACTAATTTCTCCGCCGTAAGTTTCGTGTATCGTTGAAAATTTAGTTAGTCGTTTGATCCCAGAAGTGCCGTTTATTATATTATTCCAGAATTGTTCCTTCCCTATACCCATAGGAGTTACTAAACCTACCCCGGTTAAAACTAATTTTTCCATAAGAAATCCTTGATTATTATTGATGCATTTGAACCACCAAAACCGAATGAGTTGGAAAGGATAGTTTTTATATTATACCCCATGGCCTCTGTAGCTATATTTAATGCACATTCAGGATCAGGCGTTTTATAATTTATATTGGGTATAAGGGTTTTGTAAAGTATTGATAACAGGGAAACAATTGCCTCAACTGCTCCTGCGCCTCCAAGGAGGTGTCCGATCATTGGTTTTATTGAACTGACAGGTATTTCCTTTGCCTTGTTTCCAAACACCATCATAATTGCATTCGTCTCCATTATATCGTTATATTTTGTCCCGGTACCATGTGCATTTATATAATCAATTTCAGGATAACCAGCATCTTTCAAAGCCTTTTGTATAGCAATCGCAGCACACTTTCCCGATGGCTCAGGGCTTGTCATGTGGCAGGCATCTGACGATGCACCATAACCAGCTATCTCACCCAATATATGTGCGTTTCGTCTAATAGCATGCTCCAGTTCCTCTAAAATCAAAATCCCTGCACCCTCTCCAAGAACCAGTCCTTCTCTATTTTTATCAAAAGGCTTACAAAGGGATGGTGTTATTGCCATAAGGGAATTAAATCCTGCAAATGAAAACTCATTCATGGTATCGTATCCGCCGCAAATTGCTACATCATAATCGCCGTATCTTATTGAATTGAAGGCATGGCCAATAGCATCGGTACCTGAAGCGCATGCATTGGAGAAAACCAAAAAGTCTCCTTTTAATTCCAATTCCTTAAAAAGATGAATTGCCTGATAATGAGCCAGATAATCAAATACCTGGGAAACCTTTGCCCTGTTTAGCCCTCTTTTTATAACTTTTTTATGAAATATCTCACCTGAAAGCATACCGCCGAGCGTAGTGCCAACAGACAAAAGTATTGGTATATCTTTTACAGCGTCAATGATATTTGCATCTGCGAGCGCCTCACGAGTTGTATGAATCAGGAGATGTGATGCCCTGTCGAGCCTTTTGCCTTTCAGTTTGTTAAGAATGGTGGTGCTGAATTGACTTGCTTCTCCGCCCGTTTTTCCCCTATATTTTGAAGAATCAAATGATGTGATCCGCTTTATGCTGGAAACACCTGATTTTATCTTTGCCCAATTTTCCTTTCTCCCAATGCCATGGGCAGTAATAATACCAATACCGGTTACAACAACCCTTCTAATCAAAACGTTTGCCCTTTGCCTCCCAAATCCGCAATTTTTTAAACCCACCGTAAAAATAAACCAGTAATAATACAACCATCATAAATATGAAAAGCGCACCCACAATGCCTGTAACAACAACGAAAATCATCAAAATACTTGACAAGACAAGGTAACACAAAAGGGTAGAAAATAAGGACTTTGTAAAATAACTATCTCTCATGTCGTTCTTCTGAGTATATCTTTAACTGTGGAAAATTTGAAATGCTGAAGTAAACCTTCCACCTTTTTGGGTGTTACCTTTATATTAAAATAATGCATAAACCGTCTGCTTAACGGAAGGTCAATATGTGGCTGTTCCATATCAAATTCCCAAGGATGTATATAAACAATAACTGGATATCCTTCTTGATTTATTCTTTGGATCTTCGAGACAATGTAAAAATAAGGGAATATCCTCAAGGGCAATCCTCCCGTAAAAGGAAGATGTTCCCAAAATAGTCTTGTAGTAGTAAGAGGGAATTCCCATATTTCTCCATAATCAGTAATAAATTTGTATGGATAGAGAGGGAAATTCCTGCTCCCCATTCTGGTTAGAGGAACCATGCTCGAGTCATAAAGCATACCAAGTTTTTTAAGTATCTTCAATGCCCATAGGGTCTCTTTCCTTATCGACCATTCTGGCGCCCTGAATCCTAAAACCTTTTCATTGGTAATGGATGATATCACGGAAATGGATTTGCTGACGTCTTCCTCAAATTCCTGTTCTGTCATCTCAAAAATCCGTTTGTGATAGAAACCGTGGGTTGCTATTTCATGCCCTTCGCTCTTAATTGTTTTGATAAGGTCAGGCTCTTTAAGGGCAATGTAACCAAGGACAAAAAATGTAGCCTTTATATTATAGAATCTAAAAAGGCGCAGTATCTTATCGGTGTTTTTTCTTATACGATTTTCATAGGTATCCCACTGTTTGGGGTCAGAATAACCTTCTACACCACAGATGTGATACCAGTCCTCAAGGTCAACGGTCAAACCATTAATCACTGATTCTTGCTCAAGAGTTCTGCAGATTTTTTACCATACATACTGTCAGGCGAAAGCTCAACCGTCTTCTTCCGGTTTTTTACGGCTTCTTCTTTATCTGATAAAATATTCATTTCCAGTTCGCCAATTTTATAATGAATATAAGCCTTTCTATCGTTGTCCAGGGTTGAATTTTTGAGTGCAATTTCGTAAGACTCCTTTGCCACTTTTCCTCTATTGTAACGGACTGAGTTCTCTTTACTGACATGTACATCCTCATAACCAATTGCACTGCTTGCAGTGGATTCTGACGGGTCGGTATTTTTTGCCAGGTAGTTGTACAAATCTCCCTTTACAATATAACCTTCAGTATAAACCGGCTTGAAAAAAAATGCCTTTTGAAATGCACCGATTACGTGATTCTCCCTATTAACAAGCGCTGCAAACTTTGCGTAGACAAGCCAATATTCCGGTTTATTATAATTCGTCCTGTAAAGAATTTTGACCTTTTGTTGCGCTTCCACCGCTTTCCGATTCCAGGCGGGATTTTTTGAATCTTTCATAATCATGGCCTCTTCTATCATAGCATCTGTATATTTTAGTTCGTCCTTGTTAGTAGCATCCATAAATTTTTTTAACATATCCATAGCTGCATCACTCTTTCCTTCTTCTTTAAGAGACATGGCCTTTTCATATAAATCATCCTGAGTCACTTGTGCAGTGGATTCTTCGGCATTGCTTATTTTAGTCTCGTAAAAAACAACAATCGCTATTAACCATACCAATAAAATATAATTTCTTCTCATGTTCATAAATTATTCTCCTCCATGTAAAAGATTTTTCATTTCCTTATCGTATAAAAAAGTCAGTACAGATGCCAGCCTCCCAATTACCGGCATGGGATCGCTCAGGGAAAGAATATCGTCTTTTATTTTGAAATCAAAAAAGCTGGGTTTTAGTCTTAATCTCTCCGGGTTTTTGATAAAGTGCAACAAATCTCCCGGGATAAGCCACCTGCATCTGACACCAACATTATAGTCCATGACAGGCCCAATATCACCTTCCATTGCCAGCTTGAATAAGAGAAAAGGAAAGTCAATGCCTGATTCAACAGCCAGTTGTAAAGACCCCCAGAATCTTGGATTTACTTCAAGTAATTTCGGCTTCCTGTCTCTCGGATCAATTTTAAATTCCACATGGGCAATCCCTGTCCACTGAAATGACTTCATCAATGACCCGGCAATTTCTCTGACATCCTCCCTTTTCACACTTTCCCTGAGAGTGCTCGGCCCACCTCTCACGGGATGTGAGCGTAAACGCTTGTATACAAAAGATGCCCGTATCTCAGATTGAAAATTGAAAAGTAATCCAACTCCATACACTTCGCCTCCGTCTGGTATATATTCCTGAATGATAGGAAATGGATACTCTTTGTGCACTTTCAGGTATAACGTTAGTAATTCCTCTTTCTCTTTAACGTATACAATACCTCTTGAACCAGAACTATTCCGTGGTTTTATAAGAACAGGATACGCAGTTTCTTTTGCAATTGCCGCAAGTTGCTCAATATCGTTTACAACAAAAGTCGTTGGGATGCCAAACCCTCTTTCCCTTGCATACTGCATAATAAAGGCCTTATCGTGGACTTTTCTGGCAATATTGACGTCGGCAAAGGGCAATCTCGTGTATCTTTCAATCCTTTGCCTATTGGCTGTATCAGTTAAAAGAACCTGTGTCGAAAATTCCATAGGAAAGATAACATCGTACTTACCCTCTTTAAGTTCTGCTTCAAGGTCTTTAAGGAAATCAACCGGGGATATTACCGGAGATGAATAGATCCATCTCCTGCTGCAGTATTTCGAAAAAATTGCCGCTGCAAGCCTTGTCCTTTCGCCTGCTGTAACATAAAATCCCTTCCTGCCGAAAGACCTCACCGCTGCAAGGGATTTATTCCACATCCCATCAAGAATCAGAACCCTGCCCATAATAAAAATCCTGCTTATTTTTTATTGTTTTTCTAACAGTCTGCCTGAAACCAAAGTTCATGGGATAGAAGAAATTCTTATATGTCCCGTTACCCCATAGTCTTTTAAAAATTGCAGTATAAGAGAAACTCTCTTTTAAAGCATAATGAAATCCATCAAAGAGTTTTTCAGGTTTCATTAATTTGGGCATAAAAACGACATTGTTCGTATTGTAATTTGACCAGTCGTGGTCTATAATCCTGCCTTCCTGCAACATTTGTGAATATACCCGCGTTCCAGGATACGGTGTTAAAATAGAAAAGTAGCAAACATCCAGTTTTGCCTTAATGACAAACTCTATTGTTCTGTCAAAGACGCTTTCATCATCGTGGTCAAAACCAAAAACAAAGGCACCTGTTACTCCTATACCGTAATCATGAAGTTTCTTAATAACATCGATATAGTTATCAGGCGTATTGAATGTCTTTCCCATATTTGCAAGATTACCCTGTGATAACGACTCAAATCCTACAATAAGTCCAATACAGCCGCTCTTTTTGCAGAGTTCGAGGATTTCATCGTTTTTTGCGATATTGACAGACGCTTGTCCTGTCCACTTGAGATTATAAGGTATGATCCGGTTTAAAAGCTCTTTTGCGTGCACCCTGTTGCTTATTATGTTATCGTCTACGAAAAAGACCCCATTTTTAAGAACAAACATACCCTCAAATGGCTTCAGGTTTTGTATCTCCTTTTCAACCTCATCAACAGGCCTGTTTCGGAATTTACCTCCGAATGAATTTGTTACAGAGCAAAATTCGCAGTTGTGCGGACATCCACGTGTAGTCTCAATAAAATGCACAGGAAGGTACCTTTTCCCCTCATATAGTCTCCAGTCCGGTGCTGGAAAATTTGCCAGGGAAGGGAATCCGTTTTCATGACGATATATGCGTTTTAGTTCGCCTTTCTTAAAATCTTCAAGGGCAGTATCCCAGAGTTGCTCTGCCTCACCGATAACCACGCTATCACAATGCTTTAATGCCTCGTCAGGTAATTTCGATACGTGCATTCCACCCATTATTACTTTCATTCCCCGGGATCGAAAGCTATCGGCTATTTCATAAGCGCGATTAACGGCAGGCGTCATGGCAGTAATACCAACAAGGTCGGCCTCTAGCTTCAAATCGAGAGATTCAACCTTTTCGTCAACAATGCTGACATCCCAGTCAGGTGGTGTAAGAGATGCAACCTTCAAAAGGCCAAGATACGGGAGGCGAAAATAAAAATCGCCCCCCAGAAAACTTTTTGAGGCAAGGGGGGAAATTAAGAGTAATTTCATGTTATCTTCCATCTTCGGGCATTAGTTTGGGCCATTGATATTTATCCTTCCATACTGATTCATAATCAGAAAGGATTTTTTGAATCTTTTGTTTGTTTTGTTCTTCCCACGATTTTAGAGAGGCAATATCAGGCTCAAGTTTTTTTAAGGTGCTTTCATATTCATTAACCTTATCCCAGAATTCAGACCCTTTATTGACAGATACGAAAGCAACCCGACCTGTCCATGCCCCTACATATATCCGCGTAATAATATAATAGGTTTTTCCTGCTTCGAGTTCTGCCTCAAGAAATGCTTTGTTTTCAGCGGTAGCAATAAATAAGTGCTTTCCAGGGTCTGCGAGGTAATCAAATTGGGACTTTGCCACGCTATTACCAATAACTTTCTCTCCATCCAGGACATTGAAGTTAATAGCAAAACCATACCCAGAAGGTCTCATGAAACGAACCAATGCCTTATCGCTAGTCGGGTTTAGTAAAACCGATGAAGATCTCATGTATGCAGAAGATCCAGCGCATGAAGTGAGACATAATACCGAGAACATGACACACCATAATTTAATTTTTCGTGACATTTTCTTTCTCCTCATAGATTCCCAAGGCAGGTTAAAGTAAAAA
>Ga0154328_1155_pt1 | contig 20420 bp, 16 predicted proteins | sample RifGroA2_FD_115856 | JGI IMG/M metagenome (GOLD analysis project Ga0154328, IMG submission 115856) | Planctomycetes bacterium GWA2_39_15
TGCAAAAAACAACCCTTCTTCCAGTTTAGACTTGTTTTCCTCAACCGATAATGGTGTATCAAGCTCTCCCTCTTGGTCACCACAGTAATATCGAACCGTCTTTTGTGGAGAAAAGCCTGTCCTCTCATAATAATTCAGGAAGCCTAGTCCAATGGCTACTGTCATGATGGATAGAAAAAAGGTGAAGAAAATCTTATTGCTGATTGGGAGCGACCACATGCCACCTGACATTGTTTTCTCCTTCAATATTGGTTTTTTTAAATTTATTTTCGAAGCCGTTTGTCATATCAATCATTATTCCGCCATCTTTCTCATAGGCAATCAAGGCATCGGCATTTGGAATTTTCTTGATAAGTTTCAAACCCTTTTCAGGACCTAAAACAAAGGCACTTGTGGACAATGCATCCACCTCTGTACCTGTGGGAGCAACAATAGTTACTGCAATTATACCATTAACAGGCATTCCTGTCTTTGGGTTTATGATGTGAGAGTAACGTTTCCCCTTGATTTCAAAAAATCGTTCATAATCTCCTGATGTAGCCGTAGCCTCATTCTTAAGCTCTAAATAGCCAAGTATTTCATCCTTGTTTCTTGGGTGTTGTACACCAATCTTCCACGTATTTTTACCAGCCGACGCACCTAATACATATATATTTCCACCGAGGTTGACACATGCATTGTCTATACCAAAATTTTTGATAATTTCCAATGCTTTGTCTACGGCATATCCCTTTCCAATAGCGCCCAGATCAATCTGAGTCTGAGTATTCTTTAAAAAAACGGTACTCGGCTTTTTCGGATCGACACTTTTGCTTATTACGATGTTCTTATAGGAAACTGCCGGCAAAAGCCTGTCTATTTCTTTATTGGGTGGAATGTGTCCTTTTTCATCAAAAAACCCCCAAAGTGCAACAAAAGGAGATATAGTAATGTCAAATGCACCATCGCTCAATTCGCTGTAATATTGCGATTTCTCAATTACATCGAGGAGTTCTGCACCGCATGGAACTGGCGCTTTTACCGCATTTCTGTTTAGCCTTGATAGCTCGCTATCCTTTTTGTAATTGCTCATAATGCGATCCATGCGTCCCATTTCATCCAATGCACCTTCAATTGCCTTGCCAGCAGTCTTTTCATCGTTAGAATAAACTGTTACTTCGGCAAAGGTACCCATAATCATGCGTGTTTGTTTCAGCAGTTTTACTTCTGATAATCCCCCACTTTCTCCCTTTAATGAAGGTGGAGTTTCATTATTCTTTGCGTTTTGGGATTTGTTTATTTCCTCAATGGGTTTATCTTTTGCCGATGTAACGGCATTACCACTTACTACCTTGAGATCGCTTACATTTCTTTTGCCGCTGAGGTAATATTCGTCAACGACAGCGAGTACCTTTCTGACACCTGCGCACATACATTGCACGGACATGGTAGCCCCGGTAATATTGATGATATCTTTATTGATCCTGATTGGATTTTTAAAGGATTTCCCCATGAACTGATAGAGAAAACGTTTTTTAGCAATCTCTCCGCCGCGGCTCTCACGGTAAACCAGGACAGCCACATTACTAATTTTGCCATCCGTGCCCACGCCCACAACAAAGGTAAAAGGGTGGAATTTACCGATCTCTTCCGTAATAATTGCATATCCCTGTAAAATACCTTTCTTCTTTCCGATATACACCCGAAATCCATCCTCGTACGACCTTCTGCTGAGCAGTTTCTCAAGGCTGCTTTTTTCTTCTGGGGACATAACAAATTCATCTGTTAGAATCTCGTCACATTCAGGAAAGACAAGGGAAAGCGCCTGTTCTTCTGTCAGGTAAGCCTGGAGTTGGAAATTGTCTGCAGGCTCTGTCTCTGTTTGAGCCTTTACCGTATTTGAAATGAATAAAACCGATAAAAGTGATAAAGAAAGTAATATGAGTATTACGAAGAATCGCCTTGCTGTCATAACATCCCTTTAAAATCAGCGTAGAGGGCAAAAAGTTTTTATATCTGCAAACATGTAGGGGCGAACGGCCGTTCGCCCCTACATGTTATATATAAAATTTGTTTTTTGAGACTTTTTGACAACTATACGAGATAAAATCTTATAGACTGTGGTGTATATTTATCCAATGTTCATGAGCTACCGAGGATGTTTTCTAATCTTTCCAAAAACTCCTGTTCTATAGTACCATCTGACACGACTCTGGTCCAGCGATATGCCTGACTACCTCCCGGTGCCTTTGTTTCTATCTGTGCGTTTATAGAAACATAGGTTTTACTCTGTTCACTTGTTACTCTAATAATTAGACGATAGCGTTCCTGCCATTGCCCTTCCAGTAATATCCCAGTGGTTTTTGTTTTTGACCATCCCTTAACCCAATGAGTTCTTAAAATCCCTTTTTCCATGTCCTTTACTTCCATTGGAATTCCTTCAGCCGCTTGAATTGCTGCATCCCAGACGGGTTTTGCATCTTTGTCAAAATAACTGGAAACGGCTGTCATGTTTCTATGCCCCCAATTACTTGTTGCGCAACCAGTAAGGATGGCAATAAATAGGGCTATAATTAACAACGTCATGCTAACGGAATATCCAGTATGTGACAATCTTTTCCTGTTCATAACTTAAAAATATTAGCAGAAAGAATCTTCTTTTACAAACACTTTGTTCAGTCTTTGGAGACAATTATCCCATGGTTAAAGTTAATCATATTAATTTTCTTGAATGCATTAATTCCTCATGTGTATCCCTTTCTTGAAATTGTTTTTTCAGTTAATTCAAGGGAATTTGCAATCCCTTTTTCACGAACTGTCTCTGTGAATCCTTCATTTTTTGATAAATAGACGCCCATGATCTCTTCGCATACACAATTGGAATCCCTTTATTCTCTGCAAATTTCTTTATCTTGTACGCAAGGTTATGATTCACAAAATCGTACAGCACAATTATAAAGTCCATTGTCTCTGGAATCCCGTCACGAATCTTTTGACCACTCCTTCCTGTTAAGTGTCGAACTTCATTTACCCCAATTTTATCAAGTTCCTTTGGAATACTACCCAAATGATCACCACCCACAATAAGTGCAGACATTTTATGCCCTCCTATGCAATTAAGATTTAATCTTAAATATAAAGTAAAAATAAATGACAAAAAAAATAATACTCCAGCATTAGTTGTATTTAACCTTATCCAAAATTACAGGATGCCATTGAATAGATATATTTTTTTGACCGTTTCTGTCTTTTTTTCCTCCATCCCATACCGCTATATTAAAATATGTTTTTCCGCCAGGAACGAACTGTATATCATCATGGTCTTTTGTAATTAACAAACGATACATAATTACAGTCCATACACCATCCTTGTATTTACTGAATCCGTTTACATCCTGCTGGTCTTGCGTGGTAAGAGTACCAAAACCTTCTGCATTTAAATCTTCAACCGTTCTTCCTCTTCTTGACTCGGAAAGCAGGTTATGGGCGGCTATTCCACCCGATAAATGTTCTATACTCGTCATCAATTCCTGGTAATCGTGTGGGTTATAAGGATTCGAATAAAAATCATCGTACATATTTGGGTATCGCTTCTCCATATCTTCTAACCCATCCTTAGCAAACAAATCTACCTCCCAGTCTGCCTTCCAGTGCCAAAGGTTTACAGGTTTTTCTCTATCCCCCATTCTTGGACTAAAATGTTCCGATGGTGTTATTTCAACCTCACCTAACGGAAACATCAGAGCGACTGCATCCCTGAACTCTTGAACAGCAATTGTCCTGGCATTCCTTGTCGGATCATTCCAGGAAATTTGGAAATAGATCACACTCCCGTCATGAACCGCTTTTACCTCGGCATTCTTAACAGAACCACCACCGTAGGGAAATGCCTTGTCCTGTTTCTGGAGCGTGATTTTAACTCCATTTGCGTTTTTAAATGCATCCTTTAGTGACTCCACATCCATGTGAGAAGGCTTCTTAATTTGTACGTACCTTACAATCAATACCTCCTTTGCTGGTGTAAATTCCTCTTCGCTCATCCCTTTAATCCCTGGCGCTGTCTCTTCGGCTGCATGTAACGAAGTGCTAAGAAAAACACAGGTTAGGAGGACTACACCATGCCTTTTTAACAACAGATAATACCTTTTCATTTCTCTTTCGTCCTTTAAAACACTACTTGATTTATACCTTTGGAAAATGGTTTTTAAAGCCATTTTTTAAACGTCTTATTTACTTATCCTTGATCTGGCTGGGCTGATTAAAAGTCAACAGTTTCCTTATAATCCTATTTTCACACCCATCTGGTAGGTTTCGTCGTCAACCCCCGATGGGGCATTTCCGTCTGCAAAGGCTGCCCCAACAGTAAATTTTACGTTAGCCCTGATGAGGACAGTAATGTCCGCGCTGTAGGTGCTAAAGCTGTCGATGTCCCCAACATCGTAAGAAGGGTTCATGTTCTCAAAGCGGACGGCGGGAATAACCCATGGCAAAGCCACCCACCTGAGCTCTGCAGTATAAAGGTCTGCATCAAAGTTGTCGCCGCTTTCACCTCCGATAGTCACATCACTACTGGTATTATCTCTGAAATAGGTAGCTGCCCCAAAGAGGTTGAAATTCCACCAGGAGTATTCGGCCTCTGCGCCATATCGCCAGAAATTGTTCCCACTGGGATGCCACGTTGCTTCGACACCCGGCTCATTGAAGAATCCCGCATTCCCTCTGTAAAAGAAGCCAGAAAGAGTTAAGGAATTATCCTGCCAGTTTTCAGTGGGTTTATCGGATTCCTCTACTTTACCACCGCCTAGCACTCCCATCCCACCTATCTTATAGGAGACGCGGGCGTAATAGTCCTTGCTATTATTCATATCAAATGTACTGTCACCTTCAGGAATGGAGTCCGCTAAGCCATCGGGATCAAAAGCATCACCTGACCGCTCACCATTTACTACTCCAGCCGCCCACATGAGGCCTCCGTTCCCCTTTGGCCCATTCATACCACCAAAGAATTCCACCCCATTCTGAAAAGGAAAGAAGGCAGTGAAATTGGACGCAGGTGGGGTAGACCAAGTACTAAAGAGGTACCGGGTTGTACCAATAATGGATAGATGCTGAGATCTAGGTGTTGCACGGGGTTCAAATCTCCCGACTTCGACGTTAAATAGTCCTTTTTTATCAAAAAGCGTTGGACTATAGACAAAAAACAGACGTTCCACATGTGTTTCACTTCCTACGGCTGATCCCTCGTTCTCATATAATGGTGCAGCTCCAAACCATGACAAACTCTCTCCTAACGTTCCGCCCATTAATAATTCTAACGCCCCAATACCATCAAAAGCTGTTTTACCGCTATCGTTCTTTGGGTTAACAAAAAAATTTGATTCAATCATTAAGGCTACGGGAGGTACGGGAGTTATCGTAGAGGGCCATACAGCTTTGGGAAAGACCCTCTTCCATGCCTCTCCACCGAAAGCTACAGGGGTCTCCTTTACGTATACCTCATCATCTTCTGGAAATCTATAACCGTTGTCTTTAAACGCCTTACCAAAGGGGTTGAGACCTGGGAAAGTTGCCCAGTGGCAGGTGGGGCAAGACGTCTGGTATTTCCTGGCGAAGACTGGAATGGCATTGGCGCTCTTCGACAGAAATATCGCAGGTACAAGTATAAAGCTCATGAGTACAAACCCTATAAGAAGTTTCATCTTTTTCTCCTTTACTGAGACTCAGTCTTAATTATTTAATAAAAAATTTTTACAATAAATTTGAAATCCAAAATAATAGGTGTGGTTATCTATATAAATAGTTTCTTAAAGAATAGGAATAGATAGTGCTATCGGTGAAATAGCGACCTACTTGCTTCCACTCCCGGAAACACCCCCCACTCCCGCTACCCCTTTGTCCAAAGATCCATCTTTAGAAAGATGTCCTGGGCAGATAGCGGATAATTAAAACTCTTACCTTTTAATAAAATTACACTTCTTCTATTTGAAATCAACAATTCGTCACCCATCATCCTGCATACATTATCAACAAGGTCATTATTCTTCGAAATAAAGCGACGTCCCCGAGATCGAATCGGTAACCCTTGTATTCATTCGTAGTACATAGCCCACCTAACTTGGGCTCTTTTTTTCAATCACTGTAACATCGTATCCAAATTTAGATAATTTCAAGGCAGCGGATAGACCACAAGGTCCACCGCCAAGCAGAAGTATCTTTTTTTCTTCCACGCTTAATTACTCCACTGATTCAAAAACATCCATACCTCCCCTACATATCGAAGCTTGTAGGGGCACTAAATTTTGTGCCCCTACGAACTTGTTGGGGGGTGGTAATTTTGAAAATCCTTAAACATTAAAAATAGGTTGCCACAGAGAATAAAAATGCATTATTTGCTATATCTTGCATGTCTCTGTCTTCCATATTAATCTGATAATCTAATTTAAAAACAGTATCCTCTGTATAACGATAGTTAAGACCTGGTGTTATACGGTTTCTTAACCAATGAGCATTTTCACCATTATCATCTAATCCAGCAGTTTCTACCTGATCCCATCTTAGAACACCAGTAAATGTTGAATTCTCTGTAAATATTTTTGGCGCCAATGTTCTTAATCCGGAAGGCATAAAGTGATAGCGGGCTTCTAAATAATACCCCCACATATCATCTGTAATACCCGCATCCTCAGCAAGATCGTCCGTTTCTAAAAAGGCATACGCTCCTTCGCCTACCAGTTCAAAAGGACCCTTTTGATAAGCAAAATCAAATGCAGGAATGGTCAGTTGATTTTCATTGTCTTCATCATACCTGCTTGTATAAGCAGAGCCTCCAAATTCCAACCCTATAAACGGACTAAAGGCAACACGCCCTACAACGCCTGGATTTTGATTGTAATCGTCAAACGGAAAAGCATTCCTAGTTTCTCTCAACCCTTTGTTTAATTCAAAGCCGGAATTCCCTTCTGCATCAAGCCCATGGAATACACCGTTGGTAATATATATTTCATAATCAAGCTTGCTTAATTCTGATGGGTAAAGACTCCCAAAAAAGCCCATTCCCATGTCGCTGAGTGTAGTAGGAATAATGTATTGATTTACCAGCGGACGTTCTGTAAGGTCTTGTAACGGCGAATCATGAACAAGGTTAAACTTTCCAAGCGGTGTCAGAAGAATACCGCCCCTCCAATTTAACCAATCTGTTATTAAAAAATCTATCGTAGCAAACTCAAGTTTTACCTCTCCGTCGTTTTCGCCTGATATACCACCATGTTCGAATTCTATTTCAGCCGCAAGCTTTACACGGTCTGAAATATCTGAAAATATGAACGGTATAAACCTTGTCTGGTCAAAACCGTTTTTACTGTCTTCTTCAGATGCCCTGAATTGAAAGTCCATGTAACCGCCGACATAGGTATTTCTGCCGAATCTTCTTGCAAAAGGTTTTGTATACTGATCTCTAAAGGCGGGGGCGAGCTTTTTCTCTTCAGCTTCCGCAGTCTTCTTGGCAAAATAGAATTCTTCGGTTTCAGCAGGCGTTTCACCCGAAACGGTCAGTACCTCTTTTTTCTGAACTTCTTCTTTCAGTGATGCAATTTCTTTGTCTTTTTGAACATCCTTTTCAGCTTGTTGCTGAACATCCTCTTTTATTGATGCAATCTCCTTTTCTTTTTGAACATCCTTTTCAATCTGCTGCTTCAGTAAGTTTTTTAATTCAGCCAATTCCTTTTCAAGTATTTCTACCTTCATTTCTAATGGCTTCGTTTCTGAAGACTGCGCAAAGGCATCAACAACAAAAAAAGACATGACCAAAGGTATTACAACTAAAACAAAGTACCTCATAATAAGTTCCCCTCCCTTAATAAAATATAATGAGACTCATTCTCAACAAGTAGATAATCTTAATAAAAATCAAAAAAATGTCAAGAATATTTTTAGAAATATTTTTAATAATCTACGCAGGCTTTATTTAATGGAATGGTGCTCTGTTTTGAGATTGGCATTTGTGCGTAAAATAAATCTTACGCAAAGGACTTTGCCAACAAAGTTATGACTCGCTATGAATATAAAATTTTCATTGTATGGCAACAGGCAGAACTATAGAATTACATTATCAATTAGCCGTGTTTTACCAATTCTAACAGCCAGGGCCACAACATCACCTTTGCGTACTCTTGGTACGGCTGCAAGCGTCTCAGGGTTGACTATTGAAATATAATCAATCCTGGCTGTTTTGCAATTATTAATAACTTTTTCCATTTCCAGCAAAATTTCTTCTGCCTTTTTAATACCAGCATTCACCATTGATTGCGCCTTTACCAGCGAGCTGTATAAACAAAGGGCGTCTTTCTTTTCTGTTTCGTTGAGGTAGGCATTTCTGGAACTCAAAGCTAACCCTTCATTATCCCTAATTGTCGGGAGTATTTTTATATTAACATCTAAATTTAAATCAGAAACAATTCTCTTAATAACGACTGTTTGTTGGAAGTCTTTTTGCCCAAAGTAAGCAATATCAGGTTTTACCAGATTAAATAATTTCAGCACAACCACAGCAACACCTCTGAAATGACCCGGACGTGATTTGCCGCACAGCTTGTCTTCAAGATGTCTAGGTATTACCGAAGTGCAAAAATCATCTGGATACATCTCCGCTGGGATTGGATTAAATACTATATCCACTCCTTCACTGGAAAGGAGTTCACAATCTTTATCAAATACTCTTGGATATTGTCTAAAATCTTCATTTTTTCCAAATTGTAAGGGATTTATGAAAATACTTACAAACACCTGATCATTTTCCTTTTTTGCCTGCCTTACCAGGCTCAGGTGCCCTTCATGCAAAGCACCCATTGTGGGAACAAAACCAATAGTTAATTGGTTTTGTTTTAAAGTTTGGATTTTATTTTTAATGTCACTTATGGAAGTAATTACCTGTAGCAATATATATCTCCTGTCTTTTTTAATGTGAAATTAAACCAATAATATAATAATTTATATGCTCTGAACAACTGATTTTTACACTTGCCTTAAAAGAAGTCCATTGTTAAGATAAATTTTCTTTGCGATATTCTTCAACTTGATTAATAAATATAAATTACTGCTTGTCAGGAATACAGCCAATGCCAACAATGGAAATTTTTGAACGCGATAGTGTTTTATTAACTCTCGAGTTACGTTTGCTTTCAATCATTATTTTACTTTATGGCTTAAGCTGCGCAACACATATTCTCCAGATAATAGTCAGCATGTTTCGCAGGCATTTTGTCGTGGGTAATATTGCAACATACATACTTTATGCGGCTGCAGCTGCACACACAGCTTTGATTGTAATCAGGGGTATTGCAGAAGGAAAGCCTCCGTTTCAGAGTAAATACGAATGCCTGTCGTGGTTTGCATGGACTAACGTTTTAACTTATATTTACGTACAAAAAAAGTGGCCTCGAGTACACTTTCCAGGCATATTTGTTTCAATGCTTTCTATTGCAGCATTGTTTATTGCAACAAATAAATACGACCCTGTAGTCACCCCGGTTTCGCCGGCGCTTCAAAGTGACTGGTATGAATGGCATGTCATTATAGCCTTTCTTTCTTATGCAGTATTCGTGGTTAGTTGTTCTATGGAACTATCCTATTTATTTATAAGGCTCTTCAATCTTATAGAAAACTCGGTTATTATTGGCATTAATAAAGGTTTTAACACACAAATTCGCAAAAGAGATTATTTAGATTACGGCATTCCTGCTGAAGCATTAAATTCATTCCGACAAATGTCTTTTAAATTAGTGCTTGCTGGGTTTCCTTTACTTACATTTGGTATCGTTTCTGGCGCAGCGTGGGCTGACAATGCATGGGGTAGATACTGGTCATGGGACCCTTTTGAGATATTATCATTGATTACATGGACAGCCTTTGCAATGTATTTGCATGCCATGTCACTCCCTTCATGGAGAAGGGTTGGTGGTTCCGTATTCAATGTGCTTGGGTTTTTCTGCATGTTGTTAACCTTTATGGGATCCGGCTGGCTTACCCGACTGTTTGGCTTATATAGCATGCATGCATATTAATCCTTTCTGATTGTAAAAATATTATTATGAATAAATCCAATTCCCTGTACAGAATATTTTCATCAACAAAAACGGCCGTCATCTTATTTATTATTCTTTTGGTTTTTTACCTCATTGGCAGCGTTTTGCCTTATAAAGGAAATTGCAATAATATAACCGCAACAGGTACCTTGCTTAAGATCATTAAAAATCTCGATCTTCTCAACGTATATTCTGGCCCGTGGTTTTTAATCCTATCCGCAGTATTTTTTGCCAATTTGATTGTTTGTACCTACCATCGGCTTGTACACATTTTAAAGGAAAGCCAACCAGTTCGACTATCCACTGCGTTCTTTTCAAATCAAAGTAACATTGTAAAAATGACTTTAAACGGCAATTTTACTGAAATTTCTGAAAAAACAGAATCCTTCTTCCGCAGACGTTTTTACAGGAGAAAACCTTCTGTCGTAGTTGGAGACAATATACATGGTAACGTTTTTGTAAACGGGCTTTTTAATCCATCGTGGACATCTGTATTTTACCATTTTTCCATCGTTCTAACACTAATTGGTTGTACTATTACGTTTTTATTTGCGTTTGAAGGTGAAGTAACCATATTTCCTGACAAACCCTCAGAAGTGGCTCTTATCTCAAAAGATACTAATTGGAATAAGTGTGTTAATTCCGTGCGCAGTTGGTTTGGAAAAACAGAGCCTGCTCAAAAAGAATGGATTGTGCCAGATGACAAAAAACTTGTACTTTCACTAAAAGAATTCGGGATTAAATACACACCCAGACCCAAACTAAAAGACTACCCACGTTCCGGATTTATACCGCGAATGAATCAAATATGGAATATTCAAAAACCTTCAACCAGCGACACCGATGAAGAGAAAATATTCTCTTCATGGTTATTTAAATTGATAGGCAACATAGCAAAGACTTTATTGGATACAAAAGGAACTCACACACTTTCTGTTTTTTCCACGGAAGACACCTTTTTCCCTATAGGATATACAAGCCGTTTGGCATTAAAAGAACATGATAGTTCCGAAAGAGAAATTGATATAGAAGTAAATAGCCCCTTGCGCCAACGTGGAATAACCTTATATCAAAGTGCTTACGATTATAAGTTTGACCTTTTTATCAACGATGCAAAGGTAGATATAAAAGAAGATGGAAAATTTACTGTTTCCGGAATAGACGGAACATTTGAAAAAGGGGAAATTATAAAAGGAATTTTTTATGACAGGAACGGTAATACTTCTGAAATTAAGCCATTCGTTAAGCTCTATTACACGCCCAGTGTATCTGACAAAAAACTGCCATCAAAAAAAGAAGACCTAGTCCATTTTGAAGATGGTCAAGTAAAAGAGGCAAAAGGTGTAAAAATCGCTGTAAAAAATATAACTGCTGGAACTGTCTTAAGCTACCGTCATGACCCTGGTTTGAGGCTATTGTGGATTGCAGCGCCCATGTTCTTTTTTGGTATGCTATACAGGGCATGGGGAAGATGGTACACAGTGTATTATCTTATAGAAAAGGCATGCCAAAATGTGAATCTGTATTTACGCATACAAAAGAAGGGTATATGGGCAGACGAAAATCGCATAATTAAAAACTTATCAAAAAGACTAGCGCTCTAAAAACCTATCTCCATAGAATGCCGATTATAACACTAACAAATAACGATAATTACGAATTATCTTTACGTTTCAATAATTTGTAAATATTTTTAAAACGCGATATAACGCTTTAGAGTCGAAGGTGATTTCAGGGTTTTTTCTCCTAATGCGGCTTAATTTTTAGAAGAATCAAAAACGATCGCAAAATATTATTCAATTTATAAGGTCTTTGTTTACAAGTATATAAAATATATTTTTATCAATCTTTCGTACAAGTTTGCAAAAGCTATTTTCCGTGATATAATTATAATGGAGTTGGGGATGTTTAAATAGGGTTTAACGTTCCCTAAGGTGTTAAATAAATGAGTTAGAGAAGCACCTGTAATAAGTATCAGTAATAGCAACCATCCCCAATTCCAATGAGTTCTTTGAAAATATCAGTAGCGACAAAAAGGTCACACGTAGGGCGTTGAGCCTGTGGTTCGCTACTGTTTATATGGTATAAACCTTATGAAACTTTTAGGTAATATGAGGGGGGTGGTGTTAAGGTATGAGGAGTTTGGGTAATAGCCTGATATAATAGATAAATTATATCAGGCTATTTTTATTTATACCTATATGAAAATTGGCTGGATTCAAATTAAAACTATATCTTTTGAGTTCATAATGCGTTCACAGTAGTGGCATTGCAATTTTATAGGATTTTTATTAACTACGTGCAACTTAGCCTCTATCTTGTGATGATTGCTTACACAATTAGGGTTAAAACATTTAACTATACCTTCAATAAGCTCCGGAACTGCAACTTTAAATTTTTTAACAACTTCGTAATCCTTAATAATGTTAACCGTTGCGTTAGGTGCAATAAGTGCAATTTTATTTACCTCTTTTTGATCAATAATTTTCCCACCAATTTTTATAATTCCTTTTTTACCTAAAAACTTACTTGTTAAATTCATACCCACAAGAACCACCTGTTCTTCATTCTGGATGTTTAAAATATCGGCAACTTTAAGAGTGCTTTTACTGTCAATATGATCAATTACCGACCCATCTTTAATTGCAGAAACATCTAAAACTTTCATTCTAAAGTCCCTAAAACAGCTGCCAATATAGCTTTCCTGACAGGTATACCATTGCGTGCCTGATGAAAATACACAGCAAAATCCGTTTTATCTAAACTTTCATCCATCTCGTCTACACGCGGTAAAGGGTGCAATATCTTTAAATCATCCTTAATTCCTATTTCCTCAAGCATTGTTTTACTCAACCTGTATACCCCACGAACCTTTTCAAACTCAACAGGGTCTGCAAAGCGTTCCTTTTGTATCCTCGTACAATAAATCACATCTAGTTTTTTACTTATGCCAAGTAATGATTCGTTTTCATGACATTTTACCTTTCTGTCTTTGAGTTCCTCTATACAGTCACTTGGCATTCGCAGGCTGGGTGGTGAAATAAAGAACATCTCAGCGCCAAAATACGATAAGGCATAAGCAAGAGAATGGACTGTCCTGCCGTACTTCAAATCGCCCAAAAATCCAATAGTTAGTCCTTCCAGTGTTCCCTTTGTTTTCTGGATGGTATAAAGATCTAAAAATGTTTGAGTCGGATGTTGATTTGCGCCATCACCTGCATTAATCACAGGTACCTCAACAACATCTGCTGCTAATTGTGCAGAACCCTCGAGATAATGCCTCAAAACTATGATATCACAATATCCTTCGATAATCCTGACAGAATCACTTAACGATTCGCCTTTTGCAATAGATGTGATACCTGATTCTGCAAAGCCAATTACCGTCCCCCCTAATCGCTTCATGGCAGACTCGAAGCTTAGCCTTGTCCTTGTTGAAGGTTCAAAGAATAATGAAGCAAGTACCTTCCCATTCAGTATATCCATTGGGACTGCTTGCTCCATTCGGGTTGCAAAATTAAGGATATACAACAGCTCTTCTTTATTAAAGTGCCTAATAGAAATAATATCTCTTTGTTTAAAGCTCACCATTATTTCCACCGAATATTACACGAAAATATTTGTTTAAATTTGCGGAATAATCTTATCAGAGCTTTTTAAACATTACAAGTAAAATTAAACTAACACAAGATACAAGATTATTCCTTTCTGTAGTTTACAAATTATATTGAAATAAGGAACTTCATCAGTTATAGTAAATTTCCATTATGTGAGCGACTTAAACACCTTATGAGTTTATCAGAACATGGGAAATAAACAACTATGAAATCTTTCAATGTAGGCGTTATAGGTATGGGTACAGTTGGTACGGGAGTTGTGAAAATTCTTCTTGAAAAGGACTCTCCCCTCCTTGAAAAACTCAACTGTGTACCTGTCTTAAAAGGCATTGCAGACTGTAACCCTGATGTAAAAAGCAAGCTGAAACTGCCATTAGATATTTTCTTTACAAACAATGCAAAGGCACTTATAAATAATCCAGACATCCAGGTTATCGTTGAGCTTATCGGAGGTGTAAATCCTGCAAAGGAGATAATCATGGCCGCTCTTGAAAAAGGTAAGGATGTTGTAACTGCAAATAAAATGCTTTTAGCTCTTCATGGATCAGAACTCTTTAGCAAGGCACGACAGCACGGAAAGAGTATTTCCTTTGAGGCAAGCGTAGGAGGCGGCATCCCAATTATAGCTGCACTGAGGGATGGTTTTATCGCAAATAAGATAGAATCCATTTTTGGTATTGTAAACGGCACAACAAATTACATTTTAACTAAAATGACCAAAGAAAACGTAAAATACAGCGATGCCCTTGCAGAAGCCCAAAGAATGGGTTATGCCGAAAAAGACCCCACGATGGATGTGGAGGGCATAGATTCCTCACACAAACTTGCCATTTTAGCAAGAATCGGTTTTGGAATAGATTTTGATTACAAATATATCTACCACGAAGGAATCAGTGCAGTTGACCTGTCAGACATTTGGTATGCACACGAACTGGGATACACATTAAAACTTCTAGCGATTGCAAAAAAGACAGGAAACAATATTGAACTGCGTGTACACCCAACGCTACTTCCACACGATCATCCACTCTCTTCTGTAAATGGCGTATTCAATGCTATCTGCGTTAACGGAAATGCCGTGGGAGAAACAATGCTTTATGGTAAAGGAGCGGGGCAAATGCCAACAGCCAGCGCTGTAGTTGCGGACCTCGTGGATGTTGCACTTGGGCGGGCAGGTATCACGTTCAATGCTATGAAAACATTTTCCGGGCATAGCGAGCATGTTCCAATAGCCGACATCCAACAGATAAAAACACGCTATTATTTAAGGTTTTCTGTTGTGGATAAACCAGGCGTACTCGCAAAAATATCAGGTATTCTTGGAAATTATGAGATTAGCATTGCATCAGTTATACAGCATAAGTCCAGGGATAATGGCAATGTTCCTTTAGTAATGATGACCCATATTGCAGAAGAAGGCAACCTTAAAAAGGCACTTGCCGAGATTAAACGACTCGATATAATAAAAGATCACACAAAATTCTTACGTGTAGAAGAATAGGTATAATTGCGAATCCCTGTGTATTTTAAGCAACTAAATACAAGATGCAAATTGTAAAGTGAAAATTTAAGGAATTTTTTTATCTTAAATTTTAAAGTTTATATTTTTCCATTTTCAACTCAGCTCAAAATTTTACAAAATTCTAAGCTGATTTGAATAGGAGATATGGAGATATAATGAAATACTGTATCATCATTCCCGATGGCATGGCAGATTATCCCATAGAGAAACTTAGCGGAAGGACGCCAATTGAAACTGCCCGTACCCCTAACCTTGATTTTCTAGCACAAAATGGTCAGCTCGGCACTGTTCGAACTATACCAAGCGGTTTTCCTCCAGGCAGTGACGTAGCCAATCTAACTATAGTCGGTTACAGTCCAAAGGAATACTATTCAGGACGTGCACCACTGGAAGCCGCCAGTATAGGCATCAAACTAAACGATAATGATTGGGCATTTCGTTGCAATCTTATCACTGCCAGCGAAGACACGCTTGAGGATTTTTGTGCAGGTCATATAAAAACAGACGAAGCAGATGTCTTTATTAAACTACTGAACGAAAAATTGGGAAATGACGCTATTCAGTTTTACTCGGGTAAAAGCTATCGGCATATCATGGTATATAAAGGCACACAGAAGATGGATGCCAAATGTTTTCCACCCCACGACATCGTGGGGCAGTCAATTCAGAAGCATCTTCCCAAAGGGAATGGAAGTGAAATCCTTATTGACCTCATGAGTCGTTCCCGTACTATTCTCTCCAACCATGATATTAACAAGGTTCGTATAGACCTGCAGGAAAACCCCGCCAATATGATATGGCTATGGGGACAGGGTCACCGTCCCAAAATGCCCTCATTTAAAGAGCGGTTTAATCTTACAGGCGCTGTTATTACTGCAGTGGATTTGATTAAGGGTATAGCATGCTATCTCGGATGGGACATCATAGATGTGCCTGGAGTCACAGGCTATCTTGATACCAATTACGTCAATAAAGGTCAATATGCTATACAGGCATTAGAGAATCATGATGTCGTGCTGGTACATATAGAGGCGCCTGACGAGGCTGGTCACGAGGGTAAATTGCATGAAAAGATAACGGCAATTGAACAAGTAGATAGCAAGATAATAGGACCTATACTTACTTCAAAAAACAAATTCAGAGATCTGCGTATATTGGTCATTCCAGACCATTATACGCCAATTGTTAAACGAACCCATACCCCGGAAGCTGTTCCTTTTGTGGCTTATGGCACTGGTATAGAAAAAGGCATAGGGCTTCCATATACTGAGGCTAATGCCAATACCTCAGGCTTGCACATAAAGGAAGGACACCACTTAATTGAACACCTTATTTCGGGTTCTTTTAGATGAAACAAATATTTCTACTCATTTCAACCCACTATGGAGTTGTCCAAAAAGTCCAACCAATAAACTAAGCAATACTATAATGTTCCAGGACAACGTCTCAACAGCCTTTTATTTACAATTGGAAACTAATGTTCACTAGAATTTTATTGCATTCCAAATATTAAATTTTTACAGTAAAGAAATGATTAATCAATATATTCGGCACTTTAAAATTTTTTTACTCCTCGCAGTAATATCACATATATGCGTTAATGTCTATGCAAGGGAAGAAATAAAACGTGAACGGCCTGGCAATCTTTTTAGTCCCTCAAAAATACCATTACTTGAAGACGCTGGACGTGATACATGGCAAAAACCAGAAGAAATTTTAAATGCACTCGATATTAAAAAAGGGCAGGTCGTTGCAGATATTGGTGCAGGGTCAGGATACCTTACAGTAAAACTATCAGAACGTGTTGAAGTTGACGGAACTGTTTACGCTGTTGATGTTCAGCAGGAAATGTTAGATTACATCAACAAGCGATTAAGCAATAAAGAGGGAAAAAACGTAAAACTTGTCCTGGGTAACATGGATGACCCCAAACTTCCTACAGGAAGTCTGGATACCGCTATTCTATTAAGTACCTACCATGAAATAGCGCATCCAGTTGATTTTATCAAAAAAGTTAAATTAGCTTTAAAACCTCAGGGGAAACTGGCTATCTTAGAGTTTAGCGACGAAAGTCCTATCGGCCCTCCCTTGCAAGTCCGTCTCCCAGAGGATTTGATTATAAGTGAACTAAAGCAAGCAGGTTTTACATTATCACAAAGACATATATTCCTCTTTCCATACCAGTACTTCTTGATCTTTACCCCCTCCCGCTAATGAATAATGTTAAAATTTAAATGAAAATATATTTCACCACAAAGTTTAAAAATAATCTCTATTGTAAATTAAACTTTTAAGGAGAAAAATACCATGAAATTATTAAGTCAAAAGACCATATCATTTTATCTAACTTGCCTTGGTATCATGTTCATGAGTTCCTGTGCACAAACCCCTTCTTATGAGGAAGGAATAAAAATCATTGTAACTCCTCACAAGTTGAGCGTCTGCTCAGGCTCTGAAGACAAAATATTCGTTAAGTTACTAGACAAGCAGGGTGGACCGCTCTTTGGCGTGAAAATCAATGCCACAAGCACATCTTCAACTGTCGCAACAATTATGCCAGAAGCACTAACTGATGCCGCTGGTAAGGCAATGTTTACAGTAAAGGGTATTTCTCCCGGTACTACCGGTATCGTTTTTTCTGTTGCCGGGCAAAAAGCCACAATGGAAGTCATTTTTATAGAACATTAATTAGTCCTTTAGCTACTTTCTTCTGTCACGAAGTTACGAATGACACTTATGATGAGAATGATTTATTTAATGCCTTTGCGATTTTGTGCACAAGCTTTATTCAATTAAAACGCCTAAACATTAAATTTGATAAGTATTATGATAAACATAACAACGTCATTCTTTCTTACACTAATATGTATTTACACACTGACTGTTAGTCAGGCCTTTGCAGGGAATAGCATAAGTACAGACATTAACTGTAAATTACAAAAAGCAAAGGAGTTTTATAATCAAAGAGAAAATAGTGAAAATCTCAAGTTAGCCATAGAAGAATATAAAAATATTTTAAAACAAATGCCTCAAGGCAAAGAAATCTATAATAAAAACTGTGCAGAAATACTAATCGAACTCTCCAAATGTTGTTTTAAATTAGCAGAGTATCACGTAAAGGACAATAACGAAAAGGCATTATGGTTTGAAACAGGCGAGAAGTATGGAAGAGAAGCAATATCATTAGACTCAAATAATGTGGGAGGATATTATTGGATGGTACAGAACATTGGTGAACACGGTTGCATTAGCAAGTTATACTTCTTAAATAAAAAAAATGATTTTGAAGAAGCCATTAAAAAGGCTAGGTTGTTAGACAATCACAATAAGCCTTATGACTATTCTGGTGTTTATAGAACGTTGGCAGCATATTACACACCACGCTTCATGTGGGGAGACTTAGACAAGGCATTGGAATATGCAAAAAAGATGGAAGATAGCCCCAGATACCTTATTAATCTATCGGTACTGGCAGATCTCTATTGGAAGGTGGACAGGGAAAGGGCGAAAGAGTATGCAAAATGTGTGATGAATGCTGATCTTTCCAAATTTCCGGAAACCCAATTTGAAAACTCAATCGTCCAAAAAGATACAGCCAAAAAGTGGAGAAAACTATTGGAGTAAACCCTAACGAGATGATTCCGCAGACTACTTAAAATTTGTATCTGTGAAATGCGTACATTTACTCTATAACGGAAAATTGAAAACCACTTAAAACATCTGATTTTAAAGCTCGATTGCATACCTTTGCTTTATGAATATGGAGTAATGATATAAACAGAAAGAAAAATATTAACTTTATTTTAAGATCAACCCAAATCTACCTTCTTAAAAACTCTCAAAAGGATTGAAGATAGTGACAAATTATATCTATTTATATTTTCCGAAGGTTAAAAATCTTGACAATCATTACTTATCATGTTATTTTTGCTAAAAACAATATGAGTAAATAATATTCAGCAATTAACACAAATAAGAAAAAATTATACATATCTTTTTCGCGCATATTCGTAAGAGAATCTATTCCTGACATAGCCTCTATGCAAATATATTGCTGAAAGACTCAGAAGTTATGGAATTTATGATGGAACATTTTTACAATTGAATTTTTAGGTGGGGCTGTGGCGCAGTTGGGAGCGCGTTTGAATGGCATTCAAAAGGTCAGGGGTTCGAATCCCCTCAGCTCCACCAATAAAATCAAGGAATATGGGCTTCGATACATTTCTGTTTTACTAAAATGAAGCCAAATTGTGACCCGTCTTTAAAAACTAATTCCTTCCCCTGAATTTCCAGAATAACTTAGGATATATCACACATCACCTTAATTTCTCGCAACTAACTGCCTTGATTATTCTATAATATTACACTTGAGAACTATCCAACTTAAAAAACTCTTGCTTTACATACTTATATATTGGTATTCTTTAATGCTGCAAAAACTTCATTTAATAATAAACTGCTTAAATTTAAAATACAACCATACATATTTATAATTTCCATGGAGATTACTCTACATATCTTTTCCCTGCTATAATTCCTTTTGCAGAATTACAGGTACTATCTAAATATCAAGAGATTACATATTCGATTCTTTTAATGAGTTTTTGAATTTGCTCAATCAAGAATTCCGCATCACCTTATTTTTTATCATGCTGTAAAAACAAAACTTTCAATGTGTAGAATTTAATTCTTTAAAAACGCAGGCAATGAAAAATACTTTTAATAACATAACCAAATATTGTGATAAATTAATTGTAGCTTTATTACTAGCGACTGTTGTTATCCCCCCGCTTTTCTTTGACATCCGTCTTTTCAGCGTCTTTGATCTTAGCAAGTTAACTGCCTTATATTTCCTAACAGTAGCAATTTTGGTTGTATGGACAGTTATGCTGGCTTTTAAACAGGATTTCAAATTTTTTCATACTCCACTAGATATTCCCATTCTTGCCTTCATATTTATATTTATAATCTCAACAGCCACATCTATAAATCCCATCATGAGTTTTTTTGGCACTTATAAGCGTTTTGAGGGCTTGGTGCCCACATTGTGCTATGTATTTATTTTTTATACGACAATAAATTTTATAAATACAAGAAAGAAGGTTTATTTAGTAATAATTTCAATTGTAGGCGGCGCGGTTGTTTCGTCTTTTTATGGAATTATGCAACACCTGGGATTTGATATGTTTCAGTGGAGCAGTTTTGAGGCAAGGCGCGTGTTTG
>Ga0154328_1013_pt2 | contig 19970 bp, 14 predicted proteins | sample RifGroA2_FD_115856 | JGI IMG/M metagenome (GOLD analysis project Ga0154328, IMG submission 115856) | Planctomycetes bacterium GWA2_39_15
AGAAAAGACGCGCCGAAGGGTTAACGCCCTGGAGTACGTACTGATTCCGCAGCTACAGGAATCTATAAAATTTATCAAAACTAAACTGGACGAGATAGAACGCTCAAATATAAGCAGAGTTATGAAGATAAAGGAGATGTTAGTACATCGTTCTTTAACTTAGTTTCCTGGAATTTCAAACATTATCATAGTAGGATGAGTCAAGAGTCTTAGTTGCATTCCAGCCTTTACCAGTTATTATAGAAACAATAATTCAACAACAAAAATGCATAAAAATTTTATATATAACAATATTTTTGACTTTTATGGGATTTCTTATTAATTTATTCTAATTGCTTAATTGGTTAAATCAATGGACAATAGCTAGTAAAAGATTAACTTGTCTTTTTCAGGAATATTTATTTGGACACAGATGAACACAGATTATTTGGAAGGTATGGGTTTAAAATTTTAAACCCATACACTATATGTCTGTGAATATCTGTGTCCTATTGAAAAGAACAGATTGGTGTATGGCATGAAATTAAAGGATGATATTCGAGGTCAGATTATATCAAAGGCAAAAAAGATCGTTGTCAAGATAGGGACGGGTGTTTTGACTACAGATGATGGGTATATTGATAAAAGTCAGACAAAACGGCTGGCGGAGCAGGTCGTAGAGTTGAAGAAGATGGGATACGATGTCGTCGTTGTAAGCTCTGGTGCAATTGGTTCCGGGATGGGGGAGTTAGGTATCGAGAAAAGGCCAAGTACATTACCAGAGTTGCAGGCAGTTGCGGCAATTGGTCAGAGTAAATTAATTAGCACTTATGATGAGTGTTTTAAGTTACACGGTTACCATGCGGCCCAAATTCTCCTTACTCGTGAGGATTTTGAGGATCGGCAAAGGTACTTGAATACCTGCAATACAATTCATACGTTATTCCAACTTAATGCCATTCCCGTGGTAAATGAAAATGATACAATTTCCGTGGATGAAATCAAGTTTGGTGATAATGATGCACTTTCAGCACTAATGACGAATCTCCTGAATGCAGAGTTGCTCATTATCCTTTCTTCCGTTGACGGACTGTATGATAAATGTCCAACGGCAAAAAGTAAGGCAACCGTTATTCCAGTTGTAGAAAATGTTTCTCGTGAAGTTAAGCAGCTTGCATTTGATTCAAAGACGGCAAGGGGGGTGGGTGGCATGCAGACCAAGCTAGAAGCGGCATCCATTGTTACAAATGCAGGAGAAGCTGTAATTATCGCTAATGGGCGAATGGATAATGTATTGAAAAGAATTGTGCAAGGCGAAAATATTGGCACCCTGTTTCTTCCTAAGAAGGAAAAGTTGGCAAGCCGCAAGCGGTGGATAGGATATACGATAAAACCTAAAGGGAAAGTTTATGTTGACGATGGTGCTGCGCGTGCATTATCGGATAAGTGTAAAAGCTTACTTGCCTCTGGTATTCTATTGGTTGAAGGCACTTTTAGTAAAGGAGATATTGTTTCAATCTGCAAGGGGGAGAAGGGGGTAATTTTTGCAAGAGGATTAACGAATTATTCTTTTGAAGAAATTGAGAAGATTAAAGGGCGTAGCACTTCTGATATTGCGAAGATATTAGGTTATAAATTATACGATGAGGTTATCCACAGGGATAATATGGTAATTTTATAGTTAACATTTGGATATATTTACCACTGAGTTTCGCAGGATTGCACCGAATGTTATATTAGCTATCAGCTATTAGTTATAAGCTTTTAGCAACACCCCCAGATTATATTTATTTCTGTTCATTTGTGTTAGGTTGTTGTTGGATTGATTTCAACCTTTTGTAAATAGCAATTTCCGATTCAGCCTCTATATTCATTCCTTTATTTTCGTACAGTAACCCTAAATATTTATGGGCAGCTATTTCTTCTACATTTATATCTAAGACCTTTTTATACGCATCAATTGCCTCGTCAATCTTGCCGATTTTTTGGTAAACCAGTCCGAGATTACAATAGGCATTCACTAGGTGGGGGTTGATTTCTACAGCCTTTTCCCAATAAGGAAGAGCCGTTGTGTACATATCTTTCTTTGCATAGGCATTACCTAATTTGTAATATATCTCTGCATTGTTGGGGTATATTTCTGTAATCTTTTCCCATGTTTGTATTGCACTGTCTGTTAAACCCTTCTCATAATATACATCTGCAAGATTGGTTAGTGCATCGTAATCATCTGGATTGATTTCAATAACTTTAGTCCACATGGAGATTGCCTTGTCCAGTTTCCCTTGGTTATAGTACGCTATTCCAAGGTTAAAGTAGGCATCCGCATACTTTGGGTTTAGCTCAATAGTCTTTTTCCATGCGGCAATAGATTTGTCATGGTTACCTTTGGCAGCAAGAATTTCACCGTAATTATAATATGCATCTGAATAACCAGGGTTTATATCAATTGCTTTTTTGTATTCGGATAAAGCCTTTTCTAACATATCTTCTGACACGTAAATTTCACCAAGTTTGAAGTGTGCCTCGGCAATTTTAGGGTCGAGCTTGACAGCCTGTTCCAATGAGGCTATGGCATCTTCCTGCCTATCTTCTTCACTATATATTAGTCCAAGGTTGTAGTGCGCTTCTGCAAAATTAGTCTCCAATTCCAGTGCTTTTTTAAAGGCATTTTCAGCTTCTTTGAGGTTACCATTTGCATACAAGGCAATTCCAAGGTTATTAAAAGCTTCAGGATAGTTTTTGTTGTATTTAATAGCGGATTTATGTTCAACGATAGATTTTCCAATAGCCTCCTGTACATAATATAATTTGCCAAGATAATTGTGCGCTTCCGCGTCCTTGGGATTTAATTCAATTGTTTGTTTAAACTCACTTATTGCCTTGTCTATTGATTTCTTTTTGTAGTATGCCAGCCCCAGCATAAAATGGGCATCGGTTGAATTAGTATCGAGTTTGACAGATTTTTTTAAATAGGTAATACAATCATCCAGCATATCCTTTTCATAATATAAGAGTCCTAAATTGTAGTTTGTGTCAGCTACGGAAGGATTTAGTTCAAGGCTTTCCTTGAATGCAGAGAGTGCCTCAGTAAATGCATTTTTCTTTTTGTAAGCCAAACCAATGTCATTGTAAGCCTCTGCTTTTTCAAGTGTTTGAGTTGTTTTATAATATGAGGTAGCCGCAAGCAGCTCGGTAATAGCTTCGTCAAATTTATCATTCTCGTAATAGGCTTTACCAAGATAATAATGTAATTCAGCGTCTCCTTGTATTTCTTTGGAAGCTAGTTTTAATTCCTCCAAAGCCTCGTCGGTCATTCCTTTTTTGAAGTAGGAAATGCCTGTAGTCTTGTGTTCCTGTGGTGAGGGTGTACCTGTTAGCTTATCGGTAATTGAATCAAGATATCCTTTTTTTGGTTTTTTTTCTGACTCACCATGATGGGCGGTTTGACAAGCTATTGGAAGAGCGATTAAAAATAAAATTATCCAGGATTGTTTTTTTATGTTCACGTTTTGGAATCTTAAAACAACTAAAAATAAGTGGTACAATAAGCTAATGTTTAGGATTTCTCTTAGGACACAGATAGGTTTGGAAACCGAGAGGTTAGGATGCTGGAAATATCTAATCTTCGACTCATCTTAACCGCTTACTAAATTTCTGCTGTTTACGTTCTTTACGTCCAGCAATGAAGCAATCTGTGTATATTAGCGTAAATCTGCGTCCTGAAAAATCAGGGATTCAATCTATCAAAGTAGTATCCCAAAGTCAAATAGTTATTGAATGTGGTTGGTATGTATAGTAAAATTCTGTTAATTGTAACTCAAAATGAGCTGTAGAATATGAATAGAGCTAGGAAAATACCTGATGGTTAACAATATAATTATCTTTGATACTACACTGCGTGATGGAGAGCAGTCTCCAGGCGCCAGTCTGGATGTTAATGAAAAAGTCAGAATTGCCAGACAATTGGCTTTGTTGAATGTGGACGTTATTGAAGCTGGATTTCCAGTATCATCACCAGGTGATTTTGAATCGGTGAGTAGGATTTCTAGGGAGATTCACGGGATTTCAGTAGCAGGTCTTGCCCGTGCAGTTGTAAAGGATATTGATAGTGTGGCAAAGGCACTTGAAAAGGCTGAAAAACCCAGAATCCACGTGTTTCTTGCTACTTCGGAAGTACACAGAAAATACAAACTGCTCAAGGCGAAGGAAGAAATTATCAATCTGGCGGTTAAGGGTGTCAAACATGCACTAAAATACGTAGATGATGTAGAGTTTTCTCCTGAAGATGCCTCAAGAACTGAGTTGGATTTTCTAATTCAGGTTGTGGAGGCTGTTATAGATGCCGGTGCTAAGACCGTGAATATCCCTGATACTGTAGGCTATGCTGTACCTGATCACTATGCTTCAATTATTCGGGGATTAAAAGAAAACGTGAAAAATATCAATAAGGCTATAATCAGCGTTCACTGTCACAACGACCTTGGGCTTGCTGTGGCTAACTCTCTGGCAGCCGTGAAAGCGGGTGCACAACAGGTTGAATGTACCATCAATGGTATTGGGGAAAGGGCTGGAAATGCAGCGCTGGAGGAGATAGTTATGGCTATTAAGACAAGGCGTGACTTTTATAATTGTTCAACCCATGTTGTTACAAAAGAACTGATTGCCACGAGCAGATTGGTGAGCACTCTGACAGGGCTGCGTGTGCAAAGGAATAAGGCAGTTGTCGGTGAGAATGCATTTGCACATCAATCAGGAGTGCATCAGGACGGGATACTCAAAGAACGCACGACATACGAAATTATGAAACCGGAAGATGTTGGGCTTCAGAAGACCAGGCTTGTTCTTGGGAAATTATCGGGGAGGCATGCATTCAGAGATCGAATTAAAGAGTTGGGATACGATTTGTCCGAAAAAGAATTTGAACTGGCTTTCGAGGAATTCAAGCGTATTGCTGATAGAAAGAAAGAGGTCTTTGATGAAGATATTGAAGCCATTATAGGGGTAGAAGAGACGGAAACACCAGATTTCTTCCAATTGGAAAGTCTAAGTATTAGTTGCGGACCTAATGCAGTGCCGACTGCAGGGGTGAGACTAAAATTACAAGACGGCCTTGTGGTAAACAATGCCACAACAGGCGATGGTCCTATTGATGCACTTTTTAAAGCAATTGATCTTTCAACGGGAATTCCTGGGAAGTTGCAAGATTATAACATTCGCGCTGTTACAAGTGGCAAAGATGCCATGGGTGAGGTCTATGTGAATATTGATGTGAATGGAAGGATTGTTCGAGGGCGTGCTGTAAGCACGGATATCATCGAGGCAAGTGCAAAGGCTTATTTAAATGCTATTAATAAAGTAGTTGCCACAAAACCAAAATATGCACATATTGAAGTAAAAAAATAAAGATACATATCAAATGTATAAATTATCTTTTACTTTTGATATTATAAACTATCTGAATACTTATGGCTTCACAAGTCTTCTCTTTTAAACTTTCATTTACAAACCTGATTGTTTCACGAGCAATCCTTTATAAGGCAATTTCTCAAAAAATATGATATGTGTTCCTATCGTTACAGACAACCTCGAAGACACCATTAAAGACATGGCAGAAGCTTCAAAGGTTGCGGATATTATTGAGTTGCGCCTTGATTATTTAAAAAAACCTGACTTAAAATTGTTGCTGGAAAGGCGCACAAAGCCTGTGATTGTTACGAACAGACCTGTTCGTGAAGGTGGTAAGTTTGATGGAAGCGAAGAAGAAAGGATTTCGCTTTTAAAGCTTGCTATTCAGTTACAAGCTGATTACGTTGATATCGAACATGATAGTATTCAACATATAAGCAGGGGCACGGTGCTACGTGCCCCTACCAGCAAAACAAAGATAATTGTATCCTACCACAATTTTAGTGAAACACCCGATAACCTATCAGAAGTTTATAATAAACTTAGCCAGAGTATCGCCGATGTTATAAAAATTGTTACATATGCTAATGACATTACTGATAATGTCAAAATATACCAACTGCTCCATCAATCAAAAAAACCAACAATCTCTTTCTGTATGGGTGAATATGGCATTATTAGTCGTATCTTGTATAAAAGATTTGGCAGCTATTTGACCTTTGCTTCTCTCCAGCGTGGGAAGGAATCTGCACCAGGACAAATCAGTATTCACGAACTTTTAAATATCTATCATATTGGTAAACAAGACGGGCAAACGGCAATCTACGGATTGATTGGGAATCCTGTTTCTCACAGCATCAGTCCGATTATTCATAATACACTCTTTAATGAAATGGGTTTCAATAGTATTTACGTTCCATTTAAAGTTAATAATATTGGTAATTTTATCAGAGAGTTTAGGGGATTAGATGTAAAGGGTTATAGTGTTACAATCCCTCATAAAGAGTCTATAATAAATCACCTGGATGCGATTGACCCAATGGCGAAGAAGATAGGAGCCGTGAATACTGTAGTAAACAGTGATGGAAAGTTGATAGGGTTTAATACAGACTGCGAGGCGGCTATTAAAGCGTTGCACAGTGTATATAAACTATCTGAGGTGTCAAAAAAAGATGATCATTTAAAAGGGAAAAAAGTTACTTTATTGGGAGCGGGGGGAGCAGCCCGTGCGATTGCCTTTGGATTAAAAGAGCGTGGAGCACATATAACGATTATCAACAGAAATTACGAGCGGGCGCAATTACTTGCTAGAGATGTGGGGTGCCTCTGCAGGAAATTAGATGACCCACAAGAAATAGAAACGGATATATTGATTAATGCCACCCCTGTGGGTATGTTTCCGAAAGTCAATGAAACGCCAATTGCAAAGAATAAATTGAAACATAATATAGTCGTCTTTGATACTATCTATAACCCTATTGAAACAAAACTATTACAAGATGCTAAAGCTCAAGGTTGTAAGGTGGTGGGTGGTTTGCCTATGTTTATACAGCAGGCAGCAGCACAATTCAAATTGTGGACGGGCAGGATGCCGCAAATTGAATTGATTGAAAAAATTGCTTATGAAAAGCTAGCTATGAAGCAGTAGTTTAGCCACTAATTTACATAAATAAGCACGAGCGAAAAATATAAAAACGAGTTAAGAAGAAAGGGAGAAACTGAAGAAAGGGAGATAAAAACCTTGTACTTGATTAGTTTTTCCTGGTTTCTCCTTAATATTATTTTTGTCCATATTCGTGTAGATTCGTGTTCATTCGTGGCTAATTTATATGAGGTATTGAACATTACGCTATGGAGAGTGATATAAATCACTTCTATCAGACTTGAATATTATTTTAATCGGTTTTCGTGGAACTGGCAAAACAACCATAGGCAGAATTCTTGCTCAACGGCTTGACAAGGAATTTATTGATGCTGATGAGTTCTTAGAGCAAAAAGAGGGAAGAACTATCAAAGATATTTTTGGAGAAGGGGGAGAGAAATTATTCAGGGAGATCGAATCAAGGATTATTACAGAGTTATCCCTTTTAGATAATAAAGTTATTGCATCTGGGGGAGGTGTAATCCTTGGAGAAGAGAATGTAAGAGGACTCAAGAAGAATGGTATCCTAATTTTGTTGGATGCAGATGTGAATACTATATATAAACGAATCAGTGAGGATATTGCAGCACAGCAAAGAAGGCCAAACCTTACAAATTGGGATAGATACCAGGAAATTGAATACCTTTTAGAGTACAGGAAACCATTTTATGACAAGGCAGCAGATTTTGTATTGAACACAGCTAGCATATCAACAGAGGAATCTGTAAATAAAATAATGTCTTTTGTCCGCAACTACGTAAAGGATTTAAAAAACAACTAATAATCAACAAAATGACCATAAAGCATGAAGGTCACAAAATCATTCACACACCTTTATTTTGCAGATATGAATTCTTAGGTAAAGACTATCGCCTGGAGTTATTAATCTCCCGCACCACCTTAAATATTAATTTTTCATAAGACTCGAGTATTTTTTGTTGGTCTTTCTTTTCAAAAGATTTTAAAGGTTTGCCTTCTATTTCCTGTACAAAATCATCAATTTTCTTTGAAAGCAGAGAAGCATATCCAATATCAGTAGCGGGTTTTGGTTGAACAAATATCTTTGGCTGTTCTTTTTGAGGTTTTCTCTCGGAAGATTTCTGACCAGATACAAATTTTTTTGAAGATTGACCTTCGGGACTTGTGCCTTTTTCTTCAATCATGTTTCCACTCCTATAATATAAAGGGTTATACACAATTTAAAATGTTCATTTATAAATAAGGCATTTCGAGCTCCACTAAATAAAGACAATTCATTATTAATCTGCTTCTCAAATAATATTTTTAATTATTACAAGGCTTGACTTTAACCAACTATGAGTATATGTATACAGCTATTTATATTCAAAATCAATAACATTTTTATCAATAACCATACATCTTTAGTGGATCATATAGGTCTGTCAGATGATACACGATATAGATATTCATTATGATTAAAAAGGAAATATATATGTAACAGGTTGTTTTTGCAATAATGCCTGTTATCCGATTTTTTAGAAAATCAAAGACCAGAAAAGGCAGAATACCAAGTGCGAGGTAGCATCTAAACAACCATTGTGAATTATTTAAATTTTCAGGAAGGATTTCTTTTAACGGAACTGCTACAAGTACTAAGAGTATCAAGAGTGCTTTTGCCGTATTTGGTTTTGAAATAAAATCCCTCATAAATAGACCCCCGGCAATTGCCATAAAAGGGTATAAAGGTAGAAAATACCACCCATATGAAAAGACATCTGACGATACAGCGCAAAGCGTCATAAGAAAAATAAAGGTTGCAAATGGAATAATCGTATCGCGTTTTCCGATTGAGTAGGCTATAGCAAACCAAAACCACAGTAAATATCCTAATCCAAACGTTGCGGGAATTTGGGCAAGTCTTGCTTCTGTTATATACCTAATAATAATATTGAACTTAGTTTTGTTCATGTGATGTTCGTTATATAAAGTTAATATTTTGGAAAATGCTTCTGGATTTACTAGACAATTATATAACATGTAACCTAATGCTATAAAAACACCAATTCCTGCTATAATAAATGCTTCTTTTACAAACCCCTTTCGGCCAGTGATTATCGGTAGAATTACAATTGCACATATACCCACTTCTTTACACCAATACGATATTCCTGCAAGAAATCCTGCAAAAACAATATATGTTTTCTTTTTGGATTCAGCGTATTTCAAAACATATAATATTCCTGTTAGGAGGACTAGCGCAAGGAGGCAGTCACCTTTGGCAAGTCGGCCGGCGGCAACGAAGAGAGGGACTGTTGCATATGTTAAACTGGAAATAACTGATACAGTATTAGATTTGTGTATTTTGTAGGAAACAAGAAATACGAGAATGATAGTAAAGGTTGAGAAGAAAATAGGGGTTAAATTGATTGTGGTCAGTCTGCAATCTAAATAATTTTTAGCACCGCATATTATCGGTGGAATACCCGTTAGGATAGCAAATAGTGGCGGGTGATCTATTTGGTTTCTTACAATCATAAAAATATCACCGCACCATCGCATAAGGTATTTATCTTCATCTTTATAAGCAGATGAAAAATAGAAAGCTGCCCACGTTTTTGGTCCTTCACCTTTCAGGATATGATATCCTTTCCATGCTTCCTGGTAGGTATCTATTGTGTCAGCGTGAGGTGGAATTACGCTATAATTATTAAGCCGTAGGGTGGCGCCAAGTATTACAATAAAGATTAATGCCACTACAGACCAGTTCTGTTTTACGTAAGCAAAGTATCGTTGGATATAATATTTAATTGATTTTTTAAGCCATATAAAGATTCCCAGAATGATGAGTAAAGGTACAACGATAAATCCTACTGAATACCACATATTGTTTTTACTAAAAACTCCAACATTTTCAGAGGGTTTTAAATATCGCGAAGGAATGCTAATTGATTTTCTCTCGCCAGGTTTTTGCCAAAGTAAATTTAATGTGGCGTATTTACTTGCATTAAAATAATTAATTTGTATGGATTTCCAACCTTTTTCTAAAGGAACCTGAGTTTCTGGGTTACTTCCTGCACGGTATTCTAGGATAGGTTTTGCGTCTATGAATAAGAATGAATCTCCGTTAGTAATATATTTGAATGTATATGTGCCATCTTCGGGTATCCAGATAGATCCCCTCCACAGGATATTATAGGCTGACGTGTCTTTGGGCGGTTCGAAACGGTAGTTATCCCAATAGTTTACATAGTACGTTCTGAGTGTTCCATAATTACTGAACTTAAGCTTTGGATCGTTTTTTTTAAACACAATAAAGGATTGATCAATAACACTGTTAGGCATTATATTCAGGATGTAAGGCAAAGTATTATCCATTACATGAAAATTCTGAGTTGTTGCTTCTTGAAAGAATTGGGAGGGAGGTATTTCCGTTTCGCTTACATTCGGATATTGCCATTTTAAATATAATATTGCCCCGCCGCTTTGGTCAAAGTAACGTAAGTGGAGATGATAAAATCCTGGTTCTAGAGATACTAATTGTCTTTTTTCCGTAAGTGGATGCACTTCACCGTTATCAATAATCCTCTTACCATTTAGTAACAGTTCTGAGCCATCATCCGAACCTAATATAAAAGTATAATCGCCATGTTTTTCTATTTTTAAAATACCACTCCATTCAATAGTAAAGGGAGAATTGCAAGGTTTTTTGTCATCGGAAAGCCATACGAAGTTTATTGGTGAATCTTCTGTTGTTTCTTTTATAAGTTGTTTTTTCGGGTTTCCCTTGTAAATCTTTTTCTTTATGCCCGGTTTTAAATCTGATGGTAGTATCTTTAAAGGTTGGAGTTTGTCATTTTCTTCTGTGTGTTCTTTTTCTCTTCCTGTATCACAGGAGTTCAGGTAATATCCCGTTAATCCATGATCGGGCAACAATAATTTGATGCCTGTATAAATACCACCTGTCAGAAGGATAATAAGAAGGGTTATTAATAAACCTTTTGATTTTGAGATCTGTGGAGCGTTGATTATTATTGCCTCAAGCAAAATGGTACTATAGTATAAATATTTTATTGCTATTCAAAAAATATATTGATAAAAGTATAGTGATATTGATACGAAATAATAAAATATTCGTAAATACGACGTTTTATGGTTTTCTGTCCTTAAAATCTTATGAAAGTTGCATATGAATTATGAAATTATTATATAAATAGATATTATAGTAAGACATTTTGTAAAAAAATCAAACTTTTTATATACATATTTTTCAGAACCAACAGGGATAATATTTTTTAATAAAATAAATAATGATAGTTAAATATATTTTTCTATCCATGAGACCTGAACAGTGGATAAAAAACTTTTTTGTATTTACAGCTTTATTATTTTCAAAAAATCTGCTTAACCTCTCAAAGGATATTGATGCTCTTGTCGGATTTATAATCTTTTGCATGATTACGGGTTGTTCATACATTATTAACGACCTCGTTGATCTGGAGAAAGACAAGCTGCATCCTACCAAATCCCAAAGGCCAATCGCATCTGGAAGATTAAATAAGACCACGGCAATTAAGATAACTACTATTATTTGCTTAGTAAGTCTCTCCTTTGCTTTTTACATCAATTCCTTTTTTGGAATTATTGTTCTTACATATTTTTTACTCAATATAGGATACAGTATATATTTGAAAAATATAGTGATTATTGATGTCGTTACTATTGCTTCAGGGTTTGTGTTAAGGGTGTTAGGTGGCGCAGTCATTATCTCTGTAACCTCCTCACAATGGCTGGTATTGTGTACAATTCTTTTGTCGCTATTTCTTGGATTTAGTAAAAGGAGGCACGAACTCATCTTGTTGGAAGATAATGCCACAGGTCACAGAAAGGTACTAGAGCATTACAGTCCTTACTTTTTGGATCAGATGATTTCAGTCGTTACTGCATCCACTTTAATTTGCTATGCCTTATATACCATGTCAAAAGATACAATTGAAAAACTTGGCACATCAAAGCTCATTTATACGATACCATTTGTGCTTTACGGTATTTTCAGATACCTTTATCTGGTGCATCAAAAAGAAAAGGGAGGCAGTCCAACAGAGGTTGTGTTCACCGATAAACCCATGATTATAAATATAAGTTTGTGGGTTATTGCATCTGTTATGTTTATTTATATTGTACACTAGAATAAGCTTATGAAACTGGAAAAAGCGCTTTTATTTAATCCCCCGGTAGGTCTTTATCAGAGAGGGGAGGATCGCTGCCAGGCGGAAGTTGATGGAGGCAGCGCCACGTCTTTACGTCCGCCCAACGACCTTGGATACATAGCTTCTATGTTAAGGCAAATAGGTGTCACGCCATTTGTTGCCGATTATCCTGCTGAGAAGAAACAGTGGCGGCACTTCGAAGAGGATCTAAAGACAATTCAGCCAGACATTTTAGTAATGAGTATTACTACTCCTACTATAAAGGATGACATGAAGGCTTTTTCTGTTGCAAAGGGTTTTAGCTCAAATGTCTTTACAATTGCGAAGGGGGCTCACTTTTATATTTGCAATAAAGAGGAATTGAAAGATGCAATTTACGATGTCATGGATGTTGCTATTATAGGAGAAGCTGAAACAATCATAAACAACCTCGTTCTTGCCAAAAGGAGCAGTTCAGACTTTTCAAAGGTCAGAGGGATTTTATATAGAAATTCCCACAAACAGATTGTACAAACCGAACCGGAACCCTTCTGGATCGATCTTGATAAAATACCATTTCCAGCCAGAGACCTGATGAAAAACCATCTCTATACCAGACCCGATACTGGTGAACCGCAGGTGACAATTCAGACCTCCAGAGGCTGTCCATCCCAATGTATCTTTTGTTTGTCTCCTATTATTTCTGGTATGAAATTGCGCGAACGTTCTATAGGGAATGTTATTGCTGAAATTGAAGAGTGTGTAGAAAAATACAATATCAGGAATTTTTTCTTTCGTGCAGATACTTTTACTATAAACAAAAATACTGTCATTACATTGTGTAAGGAAATCATCAATCGTAAACTTGATATTACATGGGTGGCCAATAGTAGGGTAAACACCATTGATGAAGAACGCCTGGAATGGATGAAAAAGGCAGGTTGCTGGCTTGTCGCATTTGGAATTGAATCGGGAAATGACGATATCCAAAAACGGATCAAAAAGGGAACTACTCAGGCGCAGGCACGTGAGGCGGTAAGACTATGTAAAAAGCTTGGGATCAAAACGTATGGTTTCTATTTAATAGGATTTCCATGGGAAACGAGGGAAATGATCATGGACACCCTGAATCTCGCCATAGAGCTAAGATGTGATTTCTCCGAGATACATATTGCCATTCCCTATGAGGGAACTGAATTCTATAAGATAGCACAAGATTTTGGAATCCTTACGGAAACAGCCATCGGACATAATTATTTTTCTAACCCAGCCATAGGCACACTTCATGTAACCAAGGACGAACTTATTGAAATGCGCAAAAAGGCTTTAAAATCCCTATATCTTAATCCACGCTATATTGCCAGTACTCTTATCCACATCAGAAGCTTTGAAGAAGTAAAGAACTACACCAGATATGGGGTTCGTTTATTTAAGAATTTGCTGAAACATAAAAATTAAAAGAGGACACACTAATATTTATTTAGCTCCTAAGCTACGAACCAAGATAAGAAAATCTCAGTTAATGGGGTTACCCAAACGTTCGGCTTTTATTTAACTATGACGATTGTTATTCTAATTGTTATTATTTCAATTATAACTGGATTTTTGCTTACGTATTTTCTTTCAGCAAGGTATTCGATCTTTGAAAGAACTGCTTACGGCGTTGTTGTTGGATTGGGACTTTATACGTGGATTGTTTATCTTTTTTCACTGTTATTGGGACTTTCAGGCAAAAGCATATACATCTCGATTGGCTTGTTAGTTCTGTTTTGTTCCGTAGTGTTAACAATCAAATGGGGACATATTAAGGAAAAGATTTTAAGTGAAACAAGAGAAATAAAGGATGATTTCTTTCTTAACAAGGTGTCATATTTTGTGCATATCGCGGTATTTTCTTTCTTTACGACGATATTCTGGCGTTTGTTTTACAGGACGATAATCTGGAAAGAGGATGGATTATATATTGGATTACCAAACAATTATGGCGATCTTCCATTACATCTTGCGTATATCACATCTTTTGTATGGGGGAATAATATTCCTCCTCAAGATCCTGCTTTTGCTGGAGTGAAGCTGACATATCCAATTCTCTCGGATTTTCTATCTGCCATTTTTCTCAAATTAGGCTTGGATTTTAGGGATATTTTGTTTCTCCCAGGTTTGTTGCTTACCGTAGCTCTTTATAGTGTATTGTATTATTTTACATATCGTTTAACTAAAAGAAGGCTAGCTGCAATAGTTGCTCCGTTTATATTCTTTTTTACAGGCGGTTTTGGTTTTTACTATTTCTTTCACGACCTTGCAAATACATCAGGTAGTCTTTGGTCATTTCTCATGCACATACCCAGAGATTTTACCAAGATTGAACCGCTAAACTATCACTGGATTACTCCATTGACATGCTTGAATGTACCTCAGCGCCCATTTTTGTTTGGTTTCCCTATAACTATGCTAGTCTTTTCTCTTTTATACACTGGAATTGAATATAAGAGTTGGAGGGAATTTCTCTTTGCAGGTGTCCTTGCCGGAGCGCTACCTTTTTTTCATTCACACAGTTTCCTTGCTATGTTGATGGTCACCATACCACTGGGTCTTATTTTCTGGGACTGGCGCAAGTGGTTTTTATTTTTTATGCCAGCTTTCATATTATCTCTACCGCAGGTAATCTATCTTTCCAATCACGCAGGAGGTTTTTTAAAACTACATTTTGGTTGGGTGGCAGGCGGAGAAAATATTCTGTGGTTCTGGTTAAAAAATACAAGTCTTTTCTGGCCATTAATCATAGGCGGATTTGTAGCTCTATTTGTATTGAAAAAAGATATAGTGTATTCTTCATGCTTTCCGAATCACAACACACAACTAGCAACATATAATCCTCAACATATAGTTGGATTATTTTCACTATCATTCATAATTCTTTTTATAGTGCCAAATCTAGTGCTGTTGGCTCCGTGGGATTGGGATAATATAAAAATATTGATTTATTGGTTTTTAGGTACAACACCTGTAGCTGCTTTAGCGCTGACTCTCTTATACGGAAATAAACGTTACAAGATTCTATCAAAGGTGGGCTTTTTTATAATCATGTTCGTACTAACTTTTGCAGGGTGGATTGATGTATTTAAGTACGCCATAGCGCCTATCCCCGGATGGAAAGAATATTCTTCAGAAGAAATAGAACTTGCAAGGCGTATTTCGAGTGAAACACCGTCAAATGCAATTTTTTTGAATGCGCCTATTTTTAATCACATTGTATTTCTGACTGGTAGAAAAAGTTTAATGGGCTGGCCTCCTCATATATGGAGTCATGGTTATAGTGGTGGTCAAGAACGCGAAAATGATGTTAAAAAAATGTTAAAAGGTAAACCTGAGGCAAATTTATTGATAGATAAATATAAACCTGACTATGTTGTAGTGGGTCCTCAAGAGAGACAGATTGGCGTAAACAAAAGGTTTTATGATGCAAATTATTCATGCATTATTACAACAAAATATTATAATGTTTATGATCTTAGCAAAAAAAATCAATCGCAACCGATTGGTAAAAATAAAAATTTGATTGATAAAAAGTATGGATTGAATGTTTACTATTATAACAATTTGAACTGGGTGGGTGAGCCTGTATACGAAGAGATTAATACAGATATTGAATTTAACTATTCCAGTGATAATGAAAAACCAGTATCCAGTCCTTTTAGCGTGTTAGTGGAAGGTTATATTGATACTGATATATCAGGCACGTATACATTCATACTAACGTCGGATGATGGTTCATGGCTTTACATAGATGATATATTAGTGATCGATAATGGAGGCTACCATGCAGCAAAATCAGTGACAGGTTCAATCATATTAGAAGGAGGGCAACACAAAATAATGATCAAATATTTCGATGGAGGGGGAGGGGCAGTTCTTAACCTGTTGTGGGTGCCGCCAGATGGTGTGGAGTCGGCAATACCGGTGGAAAGATTAAAGGAAAAAGAGTAAAGATGAAAAGGGGAAAGGGGCCGTGTCAATGGAATATATGAAAGAGCAACAAAAACATAGAATTCATTTACCCATAGTATTTTTTGTTCCAATTTTGATTGCATCATTAATTCGTTTCTGGAACATTGATCTCCGTCCCTTTCATTCAGATGAGGGTGTTAACGGTAATTTCTTGTTAAACTTGTATAATAACAACTATTATCACTACGATCCTGCTAATTATCACGGGCCATTTCTTTACTATATTGGATTAATTCCTTCCTATATTTTTGGTTTTACCGATTTTTCTTTTAGACTTTTACCTGTTCTGTTTGGGATTATGGTTGTTGCCTTATTGTATCCCTTGCGCAGTAGATTAGGTAGAATGGGTTTACTGACGACAGGCTTACTTATTGCCTTATCTCCAGCTATTTCATTTTTCTCAAGAGATACCATCCATGAAACTTATTTAGTCTTCTTTTCGCTTGCAGTTGTTGTTTCATTTTTTCTTTATTCTGAGACAAGGAAATCCAGATACATATATTTTGCAGCGTCAAGCCTCGCATTTGTCATTACCATAAAAGAGACTTATATAGTCACATTTGCCGTTTATGCTGTATCTTTAGTAATTGCGTATTGTGTTGAAATAGTATTTTCACCCAAAGGTACTCGATATCCTCGTTATAAAGGTATTTTTAGTACGTTTGCAATTGATTGTAAGAAAAACAAATATGCTATTGGTATTAGCGTTGGAATATTCTTGATTATCAACTTTCTGTTATACTCATCATTTTTTACATATTACGGAGGTATTAATGACATTTTGACCACACTTAAAATATGGTCAAAGACTGGAATTGAGAGTGGACATAACAAGCCATTTATTTATTATTTCAAGGTAATGTATAGATATGAACTTCCTGTGTTGGTTTTGGGAATAGCTGGATTCTATTACGCATTTAGGCATAGAAATAAATTTACTATGTTCGTATCGTCATGGGCAATTCTTATTTACATTACCTATTCATTTATACCTTATAAGACACCGTGGCTGATAATCAACATATTACTTCCACTTGCCATTATGGGGGGGATATTTGTAAATGGCATATATACTATAGTTAAAAAGAAATGGCATTATGCTGTCTTTTATCCAATATACGTCTGCATATTTGGTTTTTCTGGTTATCATGCCATTATGTTAAATTTTAATAATTATGATGACGAACGATGTGAACTTGTTTATGTTCAGACAAAAAGGGATATTTATAATCTCTTGGATAGACTAGAATCCTTGTCAAATGTATGCGGCAGGAATATGGATATTAATATCGTTTCAAAAGAATACTGGCCGTTGCCATGGTATCTCAGAGAATACAAGAATGCAAAATTCTGGGGTACAGTTATTGATAATCCTAATGCCCCTGTTATCATAGTTGACAAAAGTGGAGAGGATGAATTAAAGAAGAAACTAAAAGGAGATTATAAAAAAGAACGGTTTGTTTTAAGGCCTGGCGTATGGCTTGTTGTTTACGTGCAACAAGGTCTATACGAGGCTGTGTATGGTAAGGAGACAATATCAAAACCAACTACCCAAATTATTCCCAAGGTTGCAAGGGATGAACTGGAACAGGGTTTGAGGGGAGAATACTTTTACAATGTAGATTGCATAGGGGTGCCTTTTTCATCTAAGATAGAAAAGGGGGGAATTTCATTTACATATAACGACGAGACACAAAAACCTTACAGGTCTCCTTTTGGCATTAGATGGGAAGGGTACTTGTCTATTACACAAAAAAGAGTGTATCAATTTGCGACAAAGTCAGATGACGGGTCGGTTGTTTATATTGACGGGAATGTGGTTGTAGACAATGGCGACATTCATGCACTACAACATATTTCTGGTGCTGTATTTCTTGAGGAAGGTTTTCATCATATTCGAGTGGAATATTTTGACGCAGGCGGGGGGGCTGTGATGGAATTTTTATGGACATTACCAGGAGGAAGTGAAGTCCTCGTTCCTGTTGAGGTATTATTCCATAAGAAGTAGGTAACCATGAATGCAAGGAACAGTTTCAAATCGTATTATTTTTTTGAAAAATATCTAAGGAAAACAGGAAAGACAGGAAGACGGTGCTTGAATTTGAAGAAATGACGGAAAGAATTATTGCAGCGGCAATTGAAGTTCACAAAGCCCTTATACCGGGTTTTCTTGAGTCCATTTATGAAAATGCGCTCTCAATGGAATTTAAATCTCGTAGTATTTCTTATAAAAGGTAATTTGAGATATCAATATTTTACAATGGAAAAGAGGTCGGCAAACATAGACTGGATATGTTTGTAATTGAATTAAAAGCGATAAAAGAAATTACAAATGAACATTTTGCAATTGCTCGTTCTTATTTAAAAGCAGTAGGACAAATACATGGATTAATCTTGAATTTCGCCAAGCCAACTTTAGAAATAAAAAGAGTGATATTTAAAGACGAATGTTCCTGGCCATCCTGCCTTCTTTAGATACTTTCCCGACTTCCGCATATTTGTGACAATCCCTGACTAAGAAACCTTAACACCTGAGCTAAACCACCCGCTTAGCTGGTGGTTTAGCTCAGGAGTTAGCAAAATTCAAAACAAGTTCCCTTGTAATGACAATGGACAAACATTTCCAGCGCCTGTTACTGACACACTCATGAGTTTGCAAATCCCTCATACTATTGAATTTTAATAGGAAAATATTGCTTATTAAGGCACAACCCGTTATCATTTGATTTTATAAAATTAATATTTTATCAATAACAGGAGAAGGATTTACTATATGAGCCTAAATTGTGGTATTGTTGGATTGCCAAACGTTGGGAAATCCACAATCTTTAACGCATTGACATCTGCAAAGGCAGCCTCGGCAAATTATCCATTTTGTACCATTGATCCTAATATTGGTATTGTTGCAGTGCCTGACCAACGATTAGATAAAATAGCTGAGATAATCCCTACCGAAAAAATTGTCCCTACAGCCGTTGAATTTGTTGATATCGCAGGTCTTGTAAAAGGCGCCAGTCAGGGAGAGGGATTGGGGAATCAGTTTCTTGGTCATATCAAGAACGTCAATGCCATTTTGCATGTTGTTCGTTGTTTTGAGAAGAGCGACATCATTCATGTCGAGGGAAACATTCATCCAATCAGGGATATTGAGATTATAAATACAGAATTAATCCTTGCGGACATGGAGACAGTAGAGAAGCGGCTGTCTAAAAATGAAAAACTGGTGAAGACAGGAGACAAGAACATTATTGCCTCTATTGATGTATTAAAAAAAGTTCGGGAAGGTTTAAACAGTAATAAACCCGCCAGATTGCTTGTGCTGACTGATGAAGAAAGGAAACACATCGAAGATTTACATTTGATGAGCGCAAAGCCAGTCTTGTATGTCGTTAACGTTTTTGATTATGAAATAGATAAACAGTATATTGATATTGTTAAGGATTATTCAAAGAAGGAAAATTCCAAGTGCGTGGTTATTTCAGGAGATATAGAATCAGAAATTGCCCAGATGGAGCCTTCTGAAAGAAAGACTTACTACAAAGAAATGGGAATAGATGAATCAGGACTGGAAAAGTTGATACGAGAAACTTACGGTTTATTGGGTTTGATTACTTATTTTACAGCCGGACCAAAGGAAATAAAGGCATGGACGATTGGACAGGGGACAAAAGCGCCGCAGGCCGCCGGAGTCATTCATTCCGATTTTGAGCGAGGGTTTATTTGTGCGGAAACATACAACTATAACGATCTAATTGCACAGGGTTCAGAACAAAAGGTCAAAGAAA
>Ga0154328_1021_pt1 | contig 18853 bp, 16 predicted proteins | sample RifGroA2_FD_115856 | JGI IMG/M metagenome (GOLD analysis project Ga0154328, IMG submission 115856) | Planctomycetes bacterium GWA2_39_15
ACACCCCAAACGAAGTTTTTCTTAATCACATCAAAGAAATGATCGGACAGCCCATTCAAACATCCAGCAAGCGGAATTAGATTTGTTAAATAATTTTGTTTGTGGCTAACGGAAGGCGGGCGCAGCCCGACTGGAGTTAGCCACAAACAATTATACTTTTCACTACTGATTTCCTTAGTGTAAACACCTTGCCCAACCCTGGTATTAGAGGGTCTATACTGAACCCTGATCTTGCTTAATTGGGACTAAGGTGCAAGAGGAAAGTTATCTATGCTTTAAATGTCCAATGCAACTAACAGTGTTTTATCATTGATTTTCCTTACTTTATCTGCCTTAATATATCCCATGACTATGCTCCTTAGCAAATATTACTTTACTAAAAAGAGGTTTAATCAATGAACAAAATTGAAGAAAAAGTCTTAGATCTGGCTTTAAAGCATACCCCTTCCGTTGAAGTTATATATGAAGAGGGTGAAACGCGGTCGGTGAGTTTTGAAAATAATAAGCTAAAATGTGTAAACACAAAATCCATCCGCGGGATTGGGCTGCGGGTAATTAAAGACGGAAGGATCGGGTTCTCAAGCACCACTGATTTCAGAAAACTTGAGAAACTGGTTGCCAATGCTATAGAGAGCGTAAAGTTTGGTCAACCCGCCGCCTTCGATTTCCCTTCTAAAAACAACTTTCCAAAGGTAGCAGTTCATGATCTGCGTGTCATAGATTATCCTGTTAACAAATGTGTGGACATAGGAAAGGAAGCCATCGAGAAGGCATTATCTGTAAATCCCAGCTATGAATGCAGTGTTGGTATTGGGAAAGGACACGGTAAACGAAGGCTCATTAACTCAAAAGGACTTGATGTTTCTATTGCTTCTACATCGTTTGGCATTGGTATTGATATTTTGCAGATTAAAGGACATAGTTTACTCTGGATTGGTGAAGGAGAAGGCTCTAAAGGTCTGGCAACTGACCTCAATAAGCACGTAGATAAGGCGTTAAGAGGCTTGAAACTTGCAGAAAAAGAACTGAAACTAAAAACAGGGACTTATCCAATTGTGGTCACAGCCAAGGCGATGGGAAACTTGCTTGCAACCTTTGAAACAGGCTGCAACGGAAAACTGGTGCAAAAAGGCGCTTCGCCTCTTACTAACAAACTTGGTGAAAAACTTATTGATGAAAGAGTTAGTATTTATGATGACGCTACAATTGACATGGCAGATTCCAGCTATCCATGGGATGCAGAAGGCATACCAGCCCAGCGTACACCATTGCTTGAAAAAGGCGTCTTGAAAAATTATTTGTTCGATTTGCAAACGGCTGGAATTATGAAGGCAAAATCAACCGGAAACGGTAACCGTGGTTTTTCGTCACAACCATCCCCTGGCAATTCAAATGTTATTGTTGACCCTGGTAATATGCCGTTCGAGGCAATGATAAAAAATGTTAAATATGGCGTGTTGGTGGATCAAGTGCTGGGAGGCGGTCAGAGCAACATCCTTGCAGGCGAATTCTCAGTAAACATTGACCTTGGTTACCTTATTGAAAACGGAGAAATTGTAGGCAGGGTGAAGGATTGCATGTTTGCGGGAAATGTCTTTGATGTATTTAATAACATCGTAGCAATCGGTGATAAGTCAGAATGGCACGGTTCAACAAAAGTGCCTCCATTTTACTTTAGGGCAATTAACGTATCAGGAAATGCGGATTAAACATTCGTATACTTCAGGAGATAGCAATCGTACTAGTTTAATTTAGTGTTCAGGAATTTTAAAGTTAGGCTGTCCCTTTGGTTTTAATTATTACAAGGTTAAAATCTTGAAACACGTAGAATGTGTTAAGCGAAAGTGAACCCATCAACATTATTATTTGTTGAGTGCGCGCAACTTCACCCAACCTACTTTTATAAAAAGTTGTTTTGCAAAACAAAATGCAACTTAATTCATTGTGTAGTTCCTTACCTACCATAATAGCTGCTTTTCACCATTGAGAAACAGCGCTGACTATATCAGAATTATCATTTTCATCCATGCCGTAGTAATACATACGATGGCTCCCGTTCCCGATCTCCACAGTATCAGGGTCACCCACCCACGTTCTTTCCCATGGTTCAGCAGGTTGTATCTCTATTCCTCTGTAAGTCCACGTAACCCCATCAGACGAAACCGCACTGTGTATCGAAAGCGGACCACTTCTGAAATCGCTGAGAATTAGATAGTTTACAAAATATATCCTATAGCTTCCGTCATCCAGTTGTATTACATCAGGATCCATAGAATTATCCTTGAATCCAATTATTCGGAAGCGTGTCCAGGCAAGACCATCAGTTGAAGTTGCAGCACGGACCGAATTGTCGCCATACCAATCATAGACGTAATACATTAGGTACTCACCGTCGCTATTGATTATCACTTCTGGAACTCTGCTATACCATAATCGTTTATGCCGTTTTCCACTACTGTGCTGTCTATCCTGATTCCCTCTTCCTTTGTAAAATTTATCCCATCATCTGAAATAGCGCTAAGTATCCTTATGCTTGATTTTATTCGCCACTATGTATTAGAATAAAACAAGGCTTTCTGACTAGACAACCCCATACCCCTTTTTGAGGGGGAATTGCAGCACGGGAATGATGAGTTCTTGTGGTGGCAGGAGGAAATTCCTGCCACATTTTGGCAGTATAATTATTGTCATGATGATACTCCTGACGACACAGAAATTTTGATTATTGAGTTACCTAATATTAAATTAAATATTCAAAACACATCTTATCTTTTCAATTTTCATCCAAATCACGTGGAAAATTTTATTAAATTACTGCAAAAAAACAAGCTGTTTAAAGAGATTGTCCGTCATCTCCTGACCGGCAAGGATTGTTCTGTCAACGGGCTGTGGGGATCCTCTGCATCCTTCTTTACAGCCACCATTGTTAAAGAACAATTAAAGACAAGAAATGTCAGCCCTAAGATACTTTTAGTTGTATCCAATATTGAAGAAGCTGAGGAGGATATGAATGACTTGAATACCTTCCTGAACGGGCGCACTGGCTTATTTCCCACCTGTGAAAACATTTTTAGCCAGAGTTTTGAAGACGAAGGAGATATACATGCACAAAGACTTAATATTCTAAATCAGACACTTCACAGCAACATCCAAACAGGCAATAACCTGGATATTATCGTAGCTCCCATCCAGGCTCTTTTACAGTCTGTGCCTTCTCCCAAATCCATTTCTAAGAATATCTTGAATATTCGTAGAAACCATGAATACCCCAGAGAAGAACTCATTGCATGGCTGCAGAATCACCATTATCAACAGACTTGTGAAGTTGAACATTCCGGAGAATATGCCCTGCGAGGCGGTATCATTGACATTTTCCCTTACGCCTCAGACGTTCCCTACCGTATTGAGTATTTTGGAGATGGAATTGAATCCATCCGTACTTTTAATATTGAATCCCAGCTATCCGAACAAGACATGGACACCTGCCAGATACTCTCTGTTGATGAGATTCATAGCACGAACACAATTCATACAGAATTTGAAAAATCGTCTCTCATTGACTACCTTAGCAAAGACACATGGATATTCCTCAAAGACCCTGCACGCATAGAAGATAGGGCAAATAAGATATTAAATAACATTACCAATAACGGAACATTGTTTACATACAATGAAATTATCAGGCAATTCATTCCATTCGTAAAGATAACATTATCTACACTACCACTGACATCAAATAATGGTGACTTTACATTTCACGTTAAATCTGCAGACAATTTTCCTCAAAATATTCAGGCAATTGTATCCGAACTTGGCAGGGTAATCGAATCCAATACCAGTACAGTTGTTTTCTGCAACAACACCGCTGAAGAACAACGGTTCCAGGAGATTATCAATGATTCAACTATAAAAAAGAATAAACAATTAGAATTGCACATAGGACACATTCACAGGGGATTCCAATTTTCCGATATCCATATCGCACTCCTCGCACACCATGAAATTTTCCATCGCTACAAGCAGCGTCGTGAGTCAAGAAAACCTATCCAAACCAGGGCTATTGATTCATTTCTTGATTTAAAAAAAGGCGATTACGTGGTACACATAGCTCACGGCATCGGACGTTTCTTAGGGTTGGAGACGCTGGAGGACGATGGACAAAAAAGGGAATACCTTGTAATTGAATTTGACGAAGGTACAAAGATATATGTACCAGCAACGAAAATTGAACTCGTACAAAAGTATATTGGCGGTTCAGGCCACAGACCCAGACTTGACAAAATTGGTTCAAAGTATTGGGATATGCGAAAGAAACGAGCAGAAAATGCCGCTACAGACATTACCAGCGATTTGCTGCATATTCAGGCATTACGGAACGCAAAAGAAGGCATTGCATATCCAGAAGATACAGATTGGCAAAAAGAGTTTGAAGCTGAATTTATCTATGAGGAAACTCCCGACCAACTCAAAATCATAGAAGACATAAAACGCGACATGGAAGCAAAGAGACCAATGGATCGGCTCATCTGCGGAGATGTTGGATATGGCAAAACGGAGCTTGCCATGCGTGCGGCATTCAAGGCTGTATTGTATGGGAAGCAAGTGGCTGTGCTCGTACCCACAACCATTCTTGCGCAGCAACACTATAATACCTTTTCAGAACGCATGGCTGACTATCCTGTAAAAATTGGAATATTAAGCCGTTTAAAGACACGTAATGAACAAAAGGAAACTCTGGAGAAGACAGCCGCGGGTATTACTGATATTCTTATCGGCACCCATCGGCTTTTACAAAAAGACGTTTATTTTAAAGACCTCGGTCTTGTCATTATTGATGAAGAGCAGAGATTTGGCGTTGCTCATAAGGAACGCCTCAAGAAACTGCGTCAAACAGTTGACATACTCACCTTGACGGCTACACCAATTCCAAGAACTTTACACATGTCTTTGATGGGAATTAAGGATATTTCATCGCTTAACACTCCCCCACTAGGTAGGCAGGCCATCCAAACGCAAATTATCCGATTCGACCACAATCTTATAAAACAAGCTATAAGACTGGAACTCAATCGCGATGGTCAAGTGTATTTTGTTCACAATCGTGTGTATAACATTGAGCAAATTGCCAGAACTTTATCTGAGATTGTGCCTGAGGCACGTACCCTCACAATTCACGGGCAAATGGACGAAAAACTCATGGAACAAAGGATGCGTGCGTTTGTGGAGGGACAGGCAGATATCCTATTATCTACGACAATTATAGAATCAGGACTGGATATTCCAAATGTTAATACCATATTTATTAACTGTGCTGACACATATGGTCTTGCTGATTTGCATCAGTTGCGTGGCAGAGTAGGCCGATACAAACATCGTGCATACGCTTATATTATATTGCCAAACGACCGACCAATTACCCCCGAGGCAGAAAAACGAATAAAGGCAATTGAGGAATTTGCAGAATTGGGCGCTGGATTCAAGATCGCCATGCGCGACCTGGAAATCCGAGGGGCTGGGAATGTCCTGGGAACAGAACAGCACGGTCAGATTGTCGCCGTAGGTTATGAAATGTACTGTCGTTTGCTGGAGTTAGCGGTACGAAAAGCAAGGCATGAACCTATAAATGAACCATTGGACATTTCTATTGACATTAATCTTGAATCATTTATCCCCAACCACTACATTCCAGAGGACACGCTAAAGATGGATGTCTACCGCAAATTGAACCGCTCAACCACATTTGAAAAACTAAGGGCTGTTACTGAGGAAATGGCAGACCGTTTTGGTGATGCTCCACATCCAGTAAGAAACCTCCTTTCGGAGTGTGAATTAAGGATTATTGCCCAGCAATCTAAGATTCGTTCGATCATTTTGGTAGATAATATCTTGATTATTCAGGTGTCAGATTTAAAGAAAGCAGAGGCAAGTTTATACAATTTGAAAAAATATATACGAGTCATTAATGAAGATACCTTGCATTTAAGACTACCCAGAAAAAATATGAAACCCGAGGATTTACTGGATTTTCTTAAAAAATCAATTAGAACTTAGTAAGTCTTTTAGTATCAATTATTTCTATTAAACACTTATAATACCGCATTGTGCTATTGCTAATTTTGACTTTTTGTTCATGTTCAGAATATGATTTGTTACCAACTCAATGGCAACACGTTTTGTATCTAACTGCTTATGGCTGTACCTCATGGTCGGAGAAATATCTGAATGCCCAAGAATCTCTTTGGTCGTAACAATATCCGTTCCTGCATCTGTGCAGAAAGTAGCAAAGGTGTGACGTAATCCATGCTAAGAAAAGTCTTGAATACCTAGTCTCTTAAACAACCGCCTGAAATAAGCACCATAAGTGTTAATCTTAGTTCTCGTCATATATTGCCCCCAAATAGAAACTCGTCATTACGTTGCGCTTTGTATTCCACCAACTCATTGACCATTATGACAAATAACCTTTCAAGCGAATTATGAAAAACAAGAAATATATTTACTTTCAAATAATATGGTGGACCGCTGAAAGTGTCTAACAAAGTGATTATGCATCGCTGAAAAATACCACCCCCATGCCCCTTTTTGTATTTTTCTCAGTATTCAAGTATATATACAAAGAGTGTGATTCACAAAAACAAGTGGGAATACATCAAAACAAACAAGAATTAAATTTCATTGAATACCCCTGAAATTACTGGTAAAATCAAAACAAATTAAGCAACGTATAAACGCAGCATAACAGATAAATAAGCCTGTGGATTTTCACAAATAATCAATTAGAATTTGGTACATAGTAAAATTATTAAATGATATAAGACAACTGTCATTGTGAGTGTATTAACCCGAAGCAATCTCAAATGGATTGCCTCGCTCTGTTAGCAATGACACTTACTTATCAAATATATTGTGAAGTCCACTCTAAAGAAAGAATCATGAAAATGTCTATAAAATATATCCTAATACCCCTATTCGCCGCCTTTATCACTTCTACCGTTTCGTATGGTACAACGGATGATGCGAACAAAAGCAATATTAATTCAATTAAAGCCATTGTAGATGACGAGATAATTACACAGGAAGAAGTTATCAAACGCTCTCTCGCAGCCATCAAAGAAGCACAAGGTAAATACCGGGGTAATGAGTTTGAGAATAAAGTTGATGAAATATTCAAGAACACATTAGATGAATTAATTGACCGAAAGGTCCTAATTAAAGAAGCAAATAAAATATTTGGCACAGATGAGGCAAAAAAGAAAGACTTGGAAAAGGACCTCGATTCCTTCGTAAAAGGCGCTGTTAAGAATGTAGGTTCTCTATCAAAATATTATGAAATTGCTGAATCACAGGGAATAAACCCTATCGAAAAGAAAAAAGAACTAAAGGAAGATATCATGATTGACAGGATCATGAAGGAAAATGTTTATAACAAGATAATAATCCAACCTAAATTGCTGAGGCGCTATTATATTGAGAATATTGATGAATTCCGCCAGAAAAAGGAAGTAAAACTGCGACATATCATGATTAAATTCTCTACTCATAACAACAACAAGGAAGAAACATTTTCTATAACACAACAGATTATGAAACGCCTCGAAAAAGGCGAAGACTTTTCAAATTTAGCCAAACAATTTTCAGAAGCGGTCCATGCTGAGGATGGCGGACTATGGAGCTTTGAGGAAGTCAACGAATTGAGAAAAGACCTCAGAGACGTGGTTTACAGTTTAAAAGATAACGAATGTAGCAAGATCATCGAATCGCCTGTTGGATACCATATTTTTAAAATAGAACTCATCAAACCCGCAAAGACGCAGGAATTTGAAGAAGTACAGGATGGAATTTATAAAAAAATTTTCAGAGAAGAAACCATCAGGTTAAAACATCAATATATAAACAGCCTGAAAACAGGTGTTTTTATCAAGATTGTTAATTAGGTTGTGTTTCGCGTTGCAAAACCTTATGACTTTTCTTATGTGAATAAACTCATTACACACCCCTATTCCCCCTCTTTTTAGAGTGGGAAACAACAAAAGCTCCCCTCTATCGGCAGGACGGACGTCCCCGTCCGTCATTATAATGTCAGGCGAGGACACCTGACCTACCTTTGAGGCTGGGGGGGGTGTTAACAATTTGCTACGCCTCACAAAACCTGCGTAACCAGAAAGTTTGTCCTATACGTTAAATTATTTCCAATCCAGGTGCTTTTGTGACTTTATGGGGCAGCGCTATCTAAGGACTGATTCAATATCACATCCAGTATATTTATCCGGCCATTTTCTCCAAGTTTTCCGTAATATCTCTCAAAAATATTTCTTCGCATCGGTTTTAGCTTTTCGTCATTCTTGGCTCTAAAATCCGACATAAATACCAGGCTATTCATAATATTCGTATTTAATGAAACTACCATCATTGCTTGCGGGTTGTTGGGGTATAGTGCGCCCGCAAGTAAGAGACGATTTGTTTCGCCGAATCCTCAGAAATGGGAGCCCCGTATGTATTGATCATCTTGTTAACCACGCCCTCCCATGTAGCGGCTGGTAGCGGTGGCTGCATAGTGATGTACGTGGTGCTGTGACAGAATCTGCAAAATATCTGGATAATCTCACGGCCCTCGCCCTGCGCAAGTTCTGGAGTATAAAGGGGATATGTCCCCACACTATACACAGCATCAGTCGATTGCTGGATTGGGTCAGGTTGAGTAGCACAGTTCAGCGCACCCTGACTGTACTGTCCACTGCGAAGCAGACCGGGAATCTCGCTTTCGGCGAAAATAGTCCCACTCAATACAACCAGAACAAGTCCTATTATAATGCATCTCACCTTTTCCATTCTAAACACCCATTAAAGCAAGAATGCGGAATTCAGAAACCAGAACAAAGGAAAGTAATCCAATAGTATCTAGTATCTTGCTTCTTGATCAGATTCCTTACTATTAAATTTGTAATGTTATTTTGTAAAAAAACCTAAACGTAAATATCTCACATGGTGGAACACTTTCAACAATCCGTACTACTTCGCCGCACCGACAATTACTTCCTGTCGCTCAACCTTGTTCCACAGATAGCCGCCCGGATTCCATACCCCTTTATCTGTCTGGATATTACCTCTCTCATCAGTTGCACGTACAGCAAGTATATATTTGCCGGTACGCTTAGGAATCCAGGTAGTCTGCCAAGTGCGAAAGGAATATTGTCCGTAGTCCTCTCCGAGTTCTGCCTTGTTCCAAAACTTACCACCATCACAAGAAAACTCCACCTTGACCACACGCCCATAGCCACTGAAGGCAATGCCTCGCACAGTCACCGGCATTTCTTCAGGGATTTTACTCGATCCATCAGGAGCAATAACAAACGATCTTACGGGCATCGTCCCGATCGGTATCATTTCTACACGACCTTCGTTAACGTCTTTTGGGGTGGTATTGCCGCGAGGCGTGTTAGGAATGCAATAAGCCTTTGACATCCAGTAATTGGTGTCCAGATCTGTCAATACACGAATCCAGGTCAGCGCCTTGGTCCAATAAGTCGCAAACTTACCTGGAACCACCAGACGCACGGGAAAGCCGTTAAGCATGGGAAGTGGTTCTCCATTCATCTCATACGCCACTATGGTTTCATCTATAGCAGGATCGCTCAGACCCAAAGACTTTAGGTAGTTACGCGAACCCTTGCCCTCCGGTCCTCTGCCCCGGTCCAACCCTTCAAATTGTACCTGAGAAGAACCTGGCTTAACCCCAGCAGCATCCAGTAAATCCTTCAGGCACACCCCAGTAAAGAGGGCGTTACCCATGGCACCATTCCCCCACTGCCCACCGGGTACCCGAGGCTGAAAACGACTGCGGCTATTGCCAGAGCATTGGTTAACAGCCGCAATGGAGACAGATTTGAATTGACTCATCAGGTCTGACATGGACAATGCCAATGGTTTTTCAACATTCCCCTCCACACAAAGACGCCAATCCGAAAGATTCACGCCATTCGGAATTTCATCAAGATGCCATCTCACGTAAAAGGCTGCATTGGGCGTGAAAGATGTGAGGAAGTAATTTCGGGGCGTTTCAAGCTGGACAGGTCGGTCAGTGAGTTGAATCAAGGGAAGTTTTTGCGGATAAATAACAAATTGACCTACTGCTCCCCAGTAAGGGTTTGCCTCAGGCCCAGTGAAGCTGGGTAACGGCTCAATAGCCTGCCCCGAAACCTGAGCACAGACAGGGGTTAATTTATTTAAGCCCAACCAGACAGCCCCTCCTCCTAGTAGTTTCAGAAGGAGTCTGCGAGATATTGTCACTGATTTTTCTTCTTTCATCTCACCGCCTCCTGTTATGTGGGGTGATATTATAATATGTCGGTCCCCTTTCAATGACAAATTCCGGATACACTATTTGTGTTTATAATTTCAATGCCGAAATTCTCTCAGTTGCTTTGCTCCTTCAGAATGACAGAGTAATAGCTAAATGTCATTCTGAGCAGCGGAGCGAGGAACCCAATTTAATGTTCAAGGAATCTCAAAATAGCCACAGAACACACAGAGAGTACGGAGAGAAATATTTCTGTGATCTCTGAGACTTCTGTGGCAAAATAGATAATTTCATTAACAAATGCCCGCAAGTTTTATTATAGTTTTTTTAGTTTAAAAACAAGCCAGTTCTTTTCGTTCGTATGGATTAAGGCATATCTCCCTTTTATTTTTTTACCTGTAAGATGAAATACTATCTTCCCCTCTTCCCTGGATTCTATCTCATATTCACCTTTATCCCAAATCTCGACTATGCCAGCCCCATAGTGTCCACCTGGTATTACACCCTCGAAGTCAATATAACCAAGCGGGTGATCTTCGACGGCTACTGCAAGCCTTTTTATTCCTTGCTCTTCTGGCAGTCCTTTCGGCACCGCCCAACTCTTGAGCACCCCATCCATCTCTAATCGGAAATCAAAATGAAGGTGGGTTGCCTTATGTTTCTGGATAACGAAGTGAGGCATTGTTTTGGACTTTTCTTTTTAATCTCACCATGTACTGATTAAAACGGTATTTGTCAGACTTCTTTTTCCTCTACATAATTCTCAATATAATTACATATATCTAACCCAAGGCTTGTAAGCCGAAAACGAGGATTAACATAGATACCGCTTTTGTCTGAGCATAGACGGGTTGAAAGTAGATGTTTTTTAATGAGTTCTTCCTCATGTATTTCTACCAATTCAGGATGAATTAGACCGGATTCCTCAGCTATCTTTTTTAACCACTCATCTGCAGAGTTATATTTTCCATATTCTAGCTTTGATACTTGTGATAATTTATAAGCCGTGCTTAACACTATTATTTCTCCCGATGAAAGCGTTCGGCAAACTTTCATATATTGTTGTGGTAGGAGGCTGTTACGATCTGTAACTTTTTCTGTTGCTGCAACTAAGAATATCTTCTTTAAAATATCGAATCTGATTTTTTCGGGTGGATCGGAATCAAGGAAGTCTAGTATTTCCTGTATGCACGTATAGTGTTGCTCTGTGTTCGGGTAATCTTCTTTGATACGGCCCTTAGCACGATATTGATTCCATTCTGTTAAAAATTGAGATAGAAATTTCCCCTTTCGTAGCCCTTGTAGAAGATGCCCAACTGACAGACAAATCTCTTTCTTTTCTGATGCAGCAACACCAGTTATACCTTCAATTAGTCCAGTTAGCGTCTTGGCAAGAACACTTGATGTGTCTTCCTGGAATTTAGCGAGAACATTTGTATCTGTCATAATATAAATGCATGAAATAAACCAATTAACATTGAACCCATAATGAGCGCACTATTCTAAGACTCCCCGAAAAATGAATCATACAAATACGTCTGCTTAATAGCCTGATAAAACTACAAGCAATATACACCTGAATTTAATACGGTCAAGCAAAAACTCTGAGTATGATATCCTGATTATGCTAAATCTTCTTTCGTTTTCTATTTCAGCATTTCTATCATTTCTCGTGCATTCCTGGCGGCCTTGCCTGTGTGGCAGTTGTTGAACATTACAATGGTCTTTCTGGTTGCGTTGGCTATATTTCTTATGTCTGGCACAAATGATTTTAATTCATCCTGCGTGTAAAGATAGTCATACCTTACTGATGTTGGAGCGTCGAACCAGTTGGTATTACGGCCGTGGAAACGGAAGTATCCGATGTCGGTTGTTATGGCTGGGTTGTAAGGCATGAGACCTTTGAGCTTTGGTTCGTCTACAATGCAGTAACCGATATGGTTTTCCCTTAAAAATTTCAAGCTCCTTTCATTATGCCACCAATAATTTCTAAATTCTACCACCAGCGGCATGTCTGCAAGCCTGTCTTTGAAGGTTTGCAGGTATTCGTAGTTGTCCTTCGTTGCATGGAAACAATAGGGAAACTGGGCGAGGATTGCGGTCAATCTGCCCTCTCTTCTCAGGGGTTCTACGGCATAAAGGAATCGTTCGAAGGCTTCATTATTGTCTACGATCTTTTCTGTCTCCTTGTCTCTTATTTCATGGGTTAACGATTTGTGCGCCTTGACGGTGAATTCAAAGGATTTTGAGGTCTTTCTCATCATACCCTCAAATGATTTCTGGGACGGTATTGTATAGTACGTAGAATTTATCTCGGTTATGCTGAAGCCTAACTGTTTTTCATAGTACTCCAGCATGTCCGCTTTTTTAATGTTCTGAGGGTAGATGTTCCCTGCCCAGTCAGGAAAGGAAAAGCCAGATGTACCGACCTTGATCATAATTTGATGTTAAGGAATTTCAAACAATTAGTTCCTCCCCCCTTCATGAGGAGGTTAGGTGGGGGTGAAGGAAAAAGGCTGACCACCCTCCCCTAACCCCTCCCATCAAGGGATGGGGGGCGGCGTAATTTGTGTAGTCGCCGAAGGCCTAATTTGATGCATAGGAAATTCAATATGGTAATGTAGGAGACAACTCCTGTTAGCGATCGTATGTATTTGCACGTTGTTGATAGTGCTGGGGGTCGCCGTCGGGAGGCGGCTCCTACCTACAGGACATTTGCTGCCGTAGGCAGCCTAATTTATAGAAGTTTAGCCACGAATTTACATATATAACCATTCGTAGTTGGCTGACGGACAGCTTAAATATTGCATCTAATGTTTATAATAATTCACCCAGTTTTTTTGATTTTAAGGTAGCAGCTTCAACGGCGTTTATAACGGCTGATTTGAATCCATAGTCTTCCAATTTGCTTAAGCCTTCAATGGTAGTCCCTCCCGGAGATGTGACGGCATCCTTCAACTGTGCAGGGTGCTGCCCTGTATCCAACACCATCTTTGCTGCCCCCATTACGGTCTGTGCTGCGAGAATTGTTGCTACGTCTCTTGGCAAGCCCATTTTGACGCCGCCATCCGACAATGCTTCAATAAACATATATACGTATGCAGGACCGCTTCCGCTCAACCCCGTTACGGCGTCGAGATACTTTTCATCAAGCTTAAATACCTTTCCAACTGCGTTAAATAAATTGTACACCAATTTTCCATCAGCGTCCGTAGCACACTTCCCCAGGGCAAATGCCGTTGCAGAAACGCCAATAAGACATGGAGTATTAGGCATTACGCGGATTATTCTAACGCCTGTCTGTAATCTGGATTCAATAAATCTTATTGGAATGCCTGCTGCTATAGATACCACCAAATGACGAGGTGTAATATCATTTTTCAAATTATTAAGCACATCGCTCATTATTTGCGGTTTCACCGCCAGTATAAGAACGTCAGCAAACGATGTAACATCTTTGTTGTTTTGAGTAGTCTTTATACCGATTTCTTTACTTAATAATTTGCATCGCTCCGCAACTAGATCGCTGACTATTATATTATCATTAACGCTCAGTCCGGCGCTAATAATACCCTTACACAGTGCTTCTCCCATTTTTCCACCGCCGATAAAACCAATTTTTTCTTTTAGCATAACACACCGTTCCTTTTTAAATAACTGCATGGAACTAATTCTTAAGAGATATGTATTTTCTGGGATTATATACTGTATTTTAAAAAGGTCAAGGAGAGAAAATTACCAATAATTACGCTAAAGTCTGCAAAAGTTGTTTTGACACCTTTGCCATGTTGTCATATAATTTTTATACTTATAGTTAACGACATACACGCTAAGATAACATGGAGGAATTAAATGAGTCCGCAGGATGAAAAAGGATATACACCATATCAACAAAAGATTATCAGAAATTTTTATGAAAATAAAGACCTTCGCCTTATACAAAAGTTGGGAGAATTAGTCTCGAATATGTATCTGGAGACCAGTGAAAAAAAGAGGGCTTCTGGATGGGAAAAGATCAAAAAAATACTTACTGATTTAAAGGTGCATCCTAACGAGGTAGAATATCTGACTAAGGACAAAAACCTTGCATTAATTTCAAAAAAGTTAGCAGAGATATTTTAAATACTATGTGTGCGATTATTAGGATATACTATTGAAAGCACCCACAAAGGCACTGAGACACAGAAAAAATAATTAACCAAAACAAGGTTAAAAGCTTTACTACGTGTTTTTGTGTCTTAGAGGTTTTAAATATTATTATAACAGTTTTATGTTTTGCCTTTTTATTTTTTAGCTTTTGACTGTTTTTTATACAATGAGAAATAATCCTCAGCTTCTTTAACCATACCTTTGGCTTTATAAGCATTTCCAATATCATTGTAAATTTCTATGTTGCCTGCGTTCGACATAACAGCTATCTGAAAGGCATTGATCGCATCATCGTATTGTTTTTTCTTCATATAATCTTTACCCAAACAATATTGAACATCCGAATTGGTTGAGTTAGAGTCAAGAGCTTTGTTGTAATAACGTATAGCTTCATCTACATTCCCAGTTTTATCATACAAAAGCGCCATATTATAGAGTGCATATTCATGACACGGATCGATATCCAGCGCCTTATTGAATTCTGCCATAGCTTCCTTATCCATTCCTTTCATTGAATAAGCAATGCCTAAATTTAAGTACGCCATAGCAAGATTTGGGGTTAATTCAATACGTTTTTTAAATATCTGAATTGCATCGTCAAACTTACCGATCTTTGTATATGCAATTCCCAATAAAGCGTAAGAAGCCTGATAATCTGGATTGAGTTGTACGGTTCTTTTAAAATTTTCTATTGCCTTATCAAAAATACCTTTGTCAAAATATGCAGCGCCTAAATTATAATAGGTGTCAACGTCGTTGGGCTTTCGCTCTACTACTTTCTGGAACGCTTCTATAGCATTGTCATACATACATTTTTGTGCGTATGCAATACCTAAATTTTTGTATGCCTCCGTATTATTGGGCTCCTTTGCAAGCGATTTTTTATACATCTCAATCGCTTCGTCATAAAGACCGTACTGCGCATAATTCAAACCCTGTTTGTACTGTTCGTTAGCAATATCAAGAGAGTCCAATGGACTCTTTTTTTGTGTGTTATCTGCGTTCTCTTTTTTGACTGCGTCATCTTTAGAAAAACAATGTGTTGAATTCAACAGGGACACAATTATAAAGCTAGAAATAGTTGCAATACATACCACTTTTTCCCTATTCACTGTGTTATCTCCTTTGGTTTAACTATATTGTAAAACAATTTTAACTCCTTTGTGCAGTCTCTTATGATATTATTTAGCCTATGTCCGAAGCTTACAATTACCAATAAAACAATATTTTCATCTACATTGTTTCTAAAATTTATCTTTAGAATGACAACATTGCTTTAATTTACTTTAACAGCATTTTGCGCAATATCAATTAAAGAATCTTAATTACTTATTCCTGTATAAGAGGTTTTATGGTTTGTGAAATAATATACCTGTTGTTGGCAATCCACCTGTAGATAGCATACAATAACGGTCTAACCACAGGAACCCTGAATAATACGTATAGCCATCTGAAACCTCTCAACCTATTAATTATCTCTGGCAACGCCTTCTCACCAGTTAAAATCCGATTACCAGAAAGCACTAATTTCAAGGATTGTAAGCAGTTTTCGTCTGTCATTTCCGGGAATCGTATTCTGCGTTCCTCAGATTGACATGGAACAAACTCAAAAGCATTTTCTCCAATAGCATGTAATTCAATCCATTTCATACACCCACGACATAAACTGCACTTATTATCATAAATAAGAACCACAGTTCTCATCTTTCATACATGTATCTTTAAAATTCAAGCTCTCCAATATTTAAACGAACTTCGATTTCACAGAGTTCGATACCTGATAAGTTGGAGACATCTTTGACGGGTTTACTGCCATCGTAAGTACTTTCCAGAACCGCATTCCCGTTATTATAGATTGTAATAGGTACATTATTGATGTTTCTTTGAAGAATGAATTTGTAGTGAAATTGCATTCGGTTACCGGAATTACGGGTATTAACAGACACAACCCTGTTTTTACCTGGCAGTAGTTTATCCTCCGCTTTACAAAAACCCTCTCTTTTCAACCTCTCAGCCTTTTTAGTTTCCAAAAAAACCAAGGCAACTTCGTCGCCCTCAGACAACTCAGCAAGATTAAATCCCAATCCCTCTATTCCATCTACAATAACAATCTTTTTGGGGGACTTATGAATGATTGTCTTTGTGTCGTCCCAAGCCTTGGGGTCTTTTAAGAAATAGTCTACGATATTTCCCTGAGCAAAACATAGATTATTTATTGATAAAATAGTGAGTATTACCAGGAGATATTGAGTATATTTCATTTCTCATTTATGGAATCTTACTGATTCTCAACAAATTTAACATTTTAACTTTTAACATATAAATTATTGGCTTTAATATAATCTTCCACACATTGAGGAACTAAATATCTTATACTACGCCCACAGCGTAATCTTTCTCTGATTTCAGTTGAGGATATACCAATGGGTGGAATCGTAACTTTTAGTCTTTCAATCTCCGTTGTTTTTTCCTTTGAAAATGCCTTGATTCCTCTTAGTTCTCCTTTGGAAAAGGTAGATTCAGATAAATCTTCACTTATTGATGTCGGGAAACGATTAACCACAATAAAATGACATGTCTCAGAAAGTATGCTAATATCTTTCCACGTACTTATTTCATTTAGCATGTCTGTCCCCATAATAAGATATAGATTATGTTTCTTTCCATATATCTCTTTAAAACTTCTGATCGTATCTATGGTATATGATTTCCCAGAACGCTTAATTTCTATATCCGATACTTCAAAATGTTCATTGTTGCTTATTGCATCCTTTACCATCTGAAACCTATGAAAAGAGCCTATCAAATCTCTCGATTCTTTATGAGGAGACAACCCTGTAGGTATAAATATAACCTTTGATAAAGCCCGTAGCTGAAAAACTTCTTCAGCTACAATCAAATGACCTATATGAATTGGATTAAATGACCCACCAAATATGCCAATATCCATCGCACGTTGTAAGATGAGTGAAGCATAGCGCACCCATTAAAAAACAAACGCGATAAGACGGGTTCGCTTCGCTTAACCCATCCTGCTTGATTTCTAAAATATAGAGCAAAACATCCAGAGATTGAATTATATAGATGAACATGGATAAGTCAATAAAAATGGATTTGTTTTTAATTGACTCATTACAAGACGTGTGTTAGCATTTTGAAGTTAGTAATGGTTCAGCAACGAATTGATATAAACAAATTCGAATGAAAAGAATTGAGGAACTTTAGTGAAGATTGCATATTTTGACTGTTTTTCAGGTATCAGCGGGGACATGATTCTTGGGGCTTGCGTAGATGCAGGATTGGATATTAATCTTCTAAAAGAACAATTGGCTCAACTTCATCTCCAGGGATATGAAATATCTGCTGAAAAGGTAAAACGTGCAGGAATATGTGGTATAAAAGTTCATGTAACAGTTTTCCCAGAAGACAAGCATAAACATATACAAGGTTCACATAGTCATCACCACAATTCACATCTTAAACTTTCTGACATACGAACAATTATTGAAAAAAGCAATTTACATACTGATGTCAAAGTTGATAGCATCAAAATTTTCAATAGATTAGCAGAGGTTGAAGCAAAAGTCCACAGTACATCAACAGAAAAAGTCCATTTTCACGAAGTCGGCGCAATAGACTCAATAATTGACATTGTCGGCTCTGTGATTGCCGTTAAGCAACTAGGAATTGAAAAAATATATTTTTCCCCTATTCCCACAGGACACGGACACACAAAGTGCGAACACGGCACATTCCCAGTCCCAGCCCCCGCTACGGCCGAACTCCTTAAGACTCATTTATTAAAATCCGCAGACATAGAAAAAGAATTAACAACACCAACTGGCGCCGCTATAATAACCACGCTGGGAGAGGGCATAAAAACTAACCCAGAAATGAAAGTCCTTCAGATTGGTTATGGTGCAGGCAACTACGATAATTCCACCACACCTAATTTATTACGCTTATTTATCGGAGAAGCAACCCAAATTGTGAAATCCGACGAAATGTGGGTTATCGAAACGAACATAGACAATATGTCTGGTGAAATATTAGGCTACGTCATGGATAAGTTATTTGAGGCTGGCGCCGTGGATGTCTATTTCACAGCGGTTCAAATGAAAAAAGGCCGTCCTGGCACAATCATCAGCGCCATTGTGTCCGAATTAAATCTATCTTCTGTTGAATTAGTTTTATTCAACCAGACAACCACCTTCGGCATAAGGAAATATAAAGTCGTTCGCTCGATACTCAATCGGGAATTTAAAGAAATAGATAGCAGATTTGGTAAAATAAAAGTTAAGATTGGTAAATTTAACGGCAATATTAAAAGCTTTTCACCTGAATATGAGGATTGTAAAAGAATAGCCGAAGAAACAGGCATTCCGCTAAAAGAGGTCTACAACATTA